>Ga0100403_1000587_pt1 | contig 36148 bp, 39 predicted proteins | sample CryGeymet201501t_FD_83663 | JGI IMG/M metagenome (GOLD analysis project Ga0100403, IMG submission 83663) | Groundwater microbial communities from Crystal Geyser aquifers in Utah, USA - Crystal Geyser metaG 2015-01t | ecosystem: Environmental > Aquatic > Deep subsurface > Groundwater | place... | reverse complement strand
ACGTCGCAATCGAACAGGCACGGGGGCGGTACATCTTACCACTGGACGCCGACGACATGCTGGATCCGAACGCGGTACAGCTTCTGGCCGACGCCCTTTGCACCGACCGGACACTGCATGTTGCATACGGTAACGTCCGGTTCGTGGATGAGGACGGACGTACGCCTACCGACTATGGCGTTCCGTCGCAGGAGCCGGGGCACTCCGGGTGGCCGGTAACGTTTGACGGCGACCGCCAGGTGCAGGGCTACAATCTCCTGCCGTATGCGTCCATGTATAGGCGCGAGGCGTGGCAACTGACCGGCGGGTACAGGCGACGTCTTAAGACAGCCGAGGACGCGGACTTCTGGACTCGCCTCACCAGTTACGGGTTCCGGGCGGATTACGTCACGTCTCACGACACGCTCATCTATCGCAACCGCGAGGGATCCATGTCACGCGCCAACGAGCGCAAGCGATTTGACTACATTCGCTGGTTCCCGTGGGCTCGCGGCGCGGTTCCTGCTCCGGCGGGGCTGTCCGGTAAGCAGCACGTGTCCCTCTACGACCCACGTGTGTCCATCATTATCCCGGTAGGTCCTGGGCATGAGAAGGTTGTCCAGGACGCCGTTGACTCGGTACAAGCACAATCGTATCCGTCCTGGGAGTGCATCGTCGTCAACGATTCGGGCAAGCCGTTGCACCTGCCTACGTGGGTACGCGTGATCGAGACGAATGTGCGCGACGTGGGGGCTGCACGGAACGTTGGCATAGCAGCCGCAACCACCCCTTTATACTTGCCGCTCGACGCGGATGACTACCTTCAGCCGGACGCGTTGCAATGGCTATTGACGGCGTATGTCGAGTCAAAGGGTGACATCATCTACCCGGATTTCTGGGAAGATCCCGACCGCGAGGGTGTGTTCAAACCGTACGAGCTCTTGGACTGGAATTGTGAACAACTGACGACCAAGATGAGGGGCACTATCGTCCAGCTTGTTCCCCGTGCGGCGTGGGCAGCGGCGGGCGGTTATGCCGAAAAGATCGGGTGGGAGGACTGGGACTTTCAACTGCGTCTCGCTCACGCCGGGTACTGCTCGCGCCGCCTTGCCGCGCCATTGTTCACGTACCGAAAGTGGACTGGTACCAGGCGCAACTATAATGAGGATGAGTTCAAGCGCCGCCTGGCTGAAATCCGGTCGCGCTGGGCCGAATACTTCGATGGGAGAAAGAAGTTCATGGCATGTAGTAGCTGCGGCGGCGCGCGCCAAACGATACGCCCGGCAACCACGCAACGATCACTCGAGAAGCCAACTGGCGGTGACGCTCTGCTGGTCGAATACATTGGTCTGCGAGCTGGGTCCGTCAGCTACCGGGGGCAGTCGGGGGCTATCTACCTGTTCGCGGCGGGTGACAAACCGTCGTGGGTCCTGGCTAACGACGCACCGCTGTTTGCGGGACTCAAAGACTTTCGCGTGTACGTGGGTGATGCCCCGCTCCCGGTATCCACCGAACCGACGCTCAACGCGTGACGCTCCTCCTTCTCGGTCTCGCGACGTGGCGGCTGACGAACCTCATCCTGCACGAGGATGGTCCGTTCCGGATGCTTGACCGGGTTCGGCAACTGGTTGGAACCGAGAAGCCCGGCAAGGTCACGGGGCTGCGGCAACTGTTCACCTGTCCGTATTGCATGAGCATGTGGACTGCTCCGGTCGTGTTCGCGGTGTGGCGGTACTGGTCGCCGCCAGTCTACGTCCTTGCTGCTTCCGCCATCACGGTATTCATTCATGAGGTCTACGCGCGGGAAACGTGACGCCTTGCCCCTGCTGGGACGATAATCAGGCGAAGAGGTGTTCTCGATATGGCACGCGCGGAAACACGAACGAAACTGCCCCTCGCGACGTGGGCTCGCATCATGGGGATTAACAAACTTCACTTCGAGGGAGTTCAACTAAACTCGCTCCAGACGGCGACGTGCGAAACGGCATGGTTCCAGCACCCGTGGCAAGAGGCGGACCGGGTGTCCCGCGAAGACGTTGCGCTTGCCATTGCCGAAGCCGAGTCGAACATCGAGCGAGAGCTCGGGTACCGGCTAATCCCAACGTGGGAACAGGACGAGTGGCGAGATGCGCCGCGCGCGTGGCGTCCTGAGGCTGTGATCCTCTCACAGGGAGACGTGCGCGCGTATGCACCCACTGTCCAGACGCGGTGGAAGCATCTCATCTCCGGCGGCATACGCGGGTCAACAGTTATCGATGCGGCAGCGGCGATCGTCTGGAGTGACGCCGACGGCGATGGGTACAAGGAGACGGGCACCGTCACGGCAGTGACAACGGTTACGGACCCGTGCGAAGTTCACCTCTTCTACCCAGGAAAGTCAGGCAATACGAAGTGGGAGATCCGCCCGATCACGGTTGCCATCGCAGCGGGTACGGCGACGATCACCTTCCGGCGCGAATTGTGCGTTCTCGAGAGCATCCTCGAGTCACTTGCGAACGTTGACGTACCGATAGCCGATGGGCTCACCGACGCCGACTTCCTCGCCACGGCAGACGTGTACCGGGTGTACAACGACCCTTCACAGCAAGTTCAGTTCTTGTGGGAGCCGTTCAGCGACAACTGTGGCTGCGGGTCGGACGGCTGTACTGTCTGCGCATATTCAAGCCAGTATGGGTGCCTGCACTCGCGCGGCGATCATCGCTCGGGAATCGTTGCGTACAGCCCGGCTACGTGGAACACCACGACGCTGTCGTTCGATTCGGTAGCATGGTCCGTCGGACGTCAACCCGACATTACGCGGCTCTGGTATTACGCCGGGTTGCGAGACCTTGACGCGACGTGTCCCACACTTGAGATGACACCCGCCTGGCAGCGGACGGTTGCGTACTACGCGACCGCGCTCCTCGACCGGGAGACATGCTCGTGCAACGCGGCGCGTGTTGCTCACTGGCAGGCGGACCTTGCCGCAACCGGCGGAGCCGAGGAGCTGTCTACGTTCACTCTCGGTGATTCGGACCTGAACAACCCGTTCGGTACACGGCGTGGAGAGATCTACGCGTGGCGGCATGTACGAGCGCAAGGTGTAGCCGCTGCCCGGTCCACGGTCCTCGTCTAACCGGGTTTGCGCACGCCGTTTGACGAATCGCCCTCGTAACCCCGATCCTTACCCTTGCATGGGACTGCGACAAGTCGAGTACGTTGACGGATCAGGTAGGCGCTGGCTGCGCGGGGTGCCCGAACATCTTTCGGATGCCCACGCGTCAAGCGGCGTACCGCTCGGCCCGCCACCGCTTGACGACCTTGGGCTTCCGAAGGAGGTCCTGATTCGGCTGCACAACGAACTCTTTGCTCGCCGGATCCTGACCGCCAACGATGCTCGCCAACGACCGCAAGAAATCATCTCCGCGCTGTCCGCAGCGTTCCGGGTCGATGCCGTGCGGATCGTGAACGTTTATCAGGGTGTGGGCACCGTTAACGGGAAGCCTGTACCCGTAACAGTCGAACCGAAGAGGAAATAGCATATGGTTCGCACAAACTTGCAGAGGACGGCGCAGTCGCGAGTCTTCACAATCGAGGACCGCGCCGCGCCGGGGCATACGCCGGAGTATCAGACGCTCACCCGTGCCACGGCTCTGACGTGGTCCCAGGGCGACGTCACTCCGATCCGTATCCCCGACCCGAGGCAGTACGGGAAGTTCCTCACTGTTGACAAAATTCACGGTCAGCCGGGCTTGCCTGGTCTGTCGCTCGAGTTTCGAACGACCCGTGATCTGTCAGACGTGCTGGCGCTCGTACGCAAGGGGTGCCCTCTCGATATCCAGATCCATGTCGGCGCGTGCAAAGATCCTTCGGACTTTGACGCGGGCTGGGAGAAGATCCTGGTACTCGAGGGAGCCGAAATCACGAACTACTCCACTGGCGAACTTGGTGCGTTTGACGCGGACCAGGAAGCGCCGGTCATGGAGACCATCGACATTGTTGGTGAGGACTACTACGAGCTGAAGCCGCTCGTGTTCGCGGAACAAGCCGCGTCACAGATCGTGCAAACGGTCCTCGACGTTGTGATCTGCGATTCGAAGGCGTGCGGCGCGTGCGGCATCGTCAGCGACGGTTGCCAGAAGGTCTTCGCCATCCAGTCAGCAACCGCCGGTTCGCCTGGACTGCCTTCCGAGGTAGTGTTCACGGATGATGGCGGGGCAACCTGGGACGAGACGAATATCACGTCTCTGGCTGCGAACAAGAGTCCAGACGCAATCGCCTGCGTAGGTCCGTACCTCGCTGCGGTCAGCAACGGCGACTGCTCGATCCACTACGCGCTGCTTGCGGACATTCTCACAGGCACCGAGACGTGGACCGAAATCGTGACGGGTCTTGTTTGTGCCACTGGCGCACCCAACGATCTCTTCTCCGTGTCTCGTACGCAGACCTGGATCGTCGGTGATGGCGGGTACATCTACTTCTCGGCGGATATCACGGCGGGCGCGACGGCTCAAACGTCTGGTGACGTGACGGCGCAGAACCTGAACTGCATTCATGGCTTCGACGAAGAGAATCTTCTCGTCGGCGGTGCTGCGGGTGCCCTGCTTCTGACCCGGAACGGTGGCGCAACGTGGTCCCTGGTCACGGTGCGTGCAGCTCAGGCGGCTGTTGCAATCAACGCGGTCTGGATGCTCGGCGAGAACGTCTGGCTCGTTGGTTATGCCGACGGCGACCTCGACTACACCATCGACGGCGGCGTGACCTGGACGCAGAAGACCGTACCGGGGTCGCTGACCTCGATCACGGACATTGCGTTCGCGACGCCGTCTGTCGGCTACATTGCGGGAGGCGCTGCCGGTCCTGCCGGTAAGCTCTTGCGCACTATCAACGGCGGTAACACGTGGTACGTGCTGCCCGAGACATCCGGGCAGACCGTGCCCACGTCGGATTCGTTCGTTGCCATCGCTGCTTGCGGCGAAGATCCCAACCTCCTATGGGCTGGCGGTCTGGGTGCAAACGGCGTCGACGGAATTCTGGTCAAGGGGGCCTAATCCATGGCAGCAAAAGCCTCGCATCCAGCAGCTGAAATCGCTGCAGCCGAGGCGGCTGCTGTCGTAACCGCCGAAAGCGAAGAGCGGGACCTGGTTACGTTGAGCAGGGGCATTACTCTGCGCATTGTGCCGGTCCCGCCGTTCGCTATTCGCGAAGCAGCAATGCGCATCCCGGTACCGTCCGTTCCCATTGTTCACATCAAGGACAAGAATCGGGACGAACTCAACCCGAACGATCCCGACTACCTGGCTGCGGTCGAAGCGAACGCGTCCGAAAGGATGCTCGCGGCAACCAACGTCATGTTTGTGCTCGGTACGAAGCCGGAGATCATTCCGGCGGGGTGTCAGCGCCCGGATGACACTGAATGGACCGAAGCGCTCGTGGCACTCGGGATTGAGATCCCGGAGAACAAACACCTGCGCTACTTATCATGGCTCCGGTACTACGTGCTGGTATCCGAAGTCGACATTCGCGACCTTGTTGCGGCGTGTATCTCGCGGTCCGGGGTACAGGAATCGGAGGTCCAGCGAGCAATCGTTGCCTTTCGGGGTCGAGAGGAACGGTGAACCAATCTACGTGGTCCCGGTCAAGAACAGCGTAACGACCGGCATCGCGTACGATGACTTGTGCAGCCAACTCGGGCTCGTGTCCGAGTACGAGGAAAGGGAGACCGCCATCTTCGCCGGATACCCGTGGACTGCCTGGCAAGAGCTGACGCAGCGGGAGCGTGCGACAGCGGTTGCCCATCGGCGTGTACACAGCCTCGTGCAGTTACACTCGCAGGACGCGGTTGAGCGGGAGTCAGAAACGCGCCGCAAGCGCAGGACGTTCAAGCGATGAGCTTTGAAACCGTCGGACTGAAAGGCGTATTCGAGGGCGCTAACGTCTATATCCACCAGGTAAACGTGGCTGCGGCGGCAACCACGAAGCTTGGTGCAGCGGCGCAACACGCGGGCGGTCAGGCGCAGCACGGATCGATGGGCTTCGGCAAGCTCGCCTCTGCGATGGCCGTCGGACAGATTGCGGCGCAAGCAGCGACGGCTATTGCTGGGCTCGGCATGGCCGCAGTCAAGACGGGTTTCGGTTTCAACCAGCTTCAACAGAACTCTCTGATGGCCTTCGAGTCCATGCTTGGGTCTGCCGACAAAGCCAAAGCGTTCATGAATGAACTGACGGAGTTCGCCAAGTACACGCCCTTCGAGACTGGCCCGCTTGTCAAACAGGCACAGCAACTTCTCAACATGGGATTCGCTGCGAAGGAAGTCATCCCTACCCTGACTGCGATCGGCGACGCCGTGTCTCGCATGGGCGGTGGTACGGAATCGATTGAGCGTGTCACTCGTGCCATCACGCAGATGAAGAGCAAGGGCAAAGTTTCCGCCGAGGAAATGATGCAGCTCGCCGAAGCCGGAATACCCGCATGGCAGATACTTGCCGAGGGTATGGGTAAGACGATGGGCGAGATTCAGGAAATGGGGCAGAAGGGGCTGCTTCGAGCAGACAAGTCCATCGCTATCCTGATAGCGGGGATGGAAAAGCGCAACGCAGGCGCGATGGAACAGGGTGCGAAGACGTTCCAGGGGCGGGTGTCTACACTGAAGGACCAGCTAACGCAGCTCTCTGCCATCGCAACCAAGCCCTTGTATGACATGGCTATCGCTGGGATGGCAAAGATCTCGTCGGTACTGGATGATCCCAGGTTCATTGCGGGAGCTACAGCAGCCGCCGAGGCTATCGGATCAGCCGTGTCCGCTGCTGGTGAGATGATCGTTTCTGGGCTCGGTGTGGCGATTGACTGGATCCGGGGCACGGCCATCCCCGCGATTCAGGATATGTGGTCATCGCTGGCGTCAACCCCAGAAATGCAGAAGTTCGTTGGCCTAATGAACCAGACGCAGACGGCGGTTGCTGGGATCGATTGGGGTAACACGTTCTCTGGTCTCGTTGACGCATTGCAACCCGCGATCGAGTTCCTGACCCCGTTCGTCGAGAAGGTACTTGTGGACCTCCGTCAGGGGTTGAACGACATCGGCAAGGCGTTCGGTAATCTCGGTACTGCACTTGCACCGCTCGCTCCTTTGTTTGAGCCTCTGGCGAAGGCTCTTGGAACTGTTGTGGTTGCTAGTATAGCGTTCCGACTGGTGTTGTTGGATCTCCAAATACAGCTAACGTCGACGTTGATTGCAGGTGCAATCAACGCCATCGCGGGAGCGATCAATCTCGGCGTTGCCGCGTTCAACGCCATCAAGGGCGCAATCGAAGGCGTTGTTGGCTGGTTTCGGAAGCACGAGACGGCCACAAAATCTCTTGTGCTGGCACTCAGTCCTCTCATTATCGCTGTCGGTCTCGCCCTTGCCCCGTTCGTACTACTCGGCAAAGGCATACAGCAAGTCATCAAACATTTCGACGACATCATGGATGCCGTAGGTGCTGCCGCCGATTTCATTGGCGGGGCTCTTGGTGACTTGGCTGGTGCTGTTGTCGATTACTTTGTGGACATTGTTCGCCCCTTCCTCGAGTTCCCTGGTGAGGTCAACGACGCCCTCAGCGGTGTACCGGGCGACATGCTCCAGATCGGCATAGACATCGTTCAGGGTCTCTGGGATGGGATCAGCGACAGGTGGGGAAGTTTCATCGACTGGCTCTGGGACAAAGCCGACGATATTCCCGGTGTGCTCAAAAAGTTCCTCGGTATTCATTCACCTTCCGAAGTCATGGCGGAAATCGGAGAGTCAATACCGGAAGGTCTTGAGCTAGGCATAGACAGAGAGGGCTACCGGGTCGGTGCCGCTATGGACCGCCTTGGTGACATAGCAGTATTGAGTGCCGCCAACACGGTTGACCGCATCGAGTATACGATGGCTGGACTCGGCGACCTCGTGAGCGGCTATGGAATACAGGCTGAGGACTTCACCGGCATAATCAATCCGTGGGCCGAGCTTGCCACTGCGGAGACGATGACGGAGTGGGAAAAGAGTCTCAAGCTATCGTCCGATTCCGCGTCACCAGCAAAGGGCGGAGGCAAGGGCGGCGGATCTGCGAAGGACGTAGCCGACGCGCTCGAAACGTTCCTCGGGAACGTCGCATCCGAGCTTGCATCACGTGATCTGACCGCGAAGTTTGGCGAGGCGGGCGCGGCTGTCATGACGGCGTTCGGCGAGGCCATCACGAAGAACGACGCGTCCGCAGGTAACGCCCTGTACAAGACGGTTCAGGAAGCCATCGACACGGCGAAAGAGCTCGGTGTACCTAACGCGGAGGAGTTCGGGGCGTCCCTGATGCAAGCGGTTGCGGACGGCCTCGGTTCCAAAGACTCGAGTGGAATTGCCTCGCTTCTCACGCAACTGAGCGGTATGGCGGAACTGACGGCGGACTCGTTCTCGGCCTCATTCGGCAAGGCGATGAAATCCGCCAAGCGCGAGAGCGATATCGGCTCGGCGGGCATACAGTTCATGGCGACGTTCACCGAGGCGCTCGAGAAGGGCGGGTCAAAGGCCATCCTCGCCGTGGGCAACACAGCCGCCGATATCACGCTCAAGCTCAAAGACAAGCTCAAGCCCGAGCAGGCCGAGTACGTCGGCAACGAGTTCATGAATGCCCTCCGAACTGCCATCGACACGAAGTCGCCTGAGTCCATCGCGGCGCTCGAGGCAATGATGGGCAAAATCAACGAACTGATGAACGGGGCGGCAATCGACATTCGTGACGGTACAGTGATCGCCGCCGACGCCATCGAGGACCTCGCCAAGAAGCTCGGTGTCTCAGCGGACTGGATCGTAGAGAACCTGAATGCGATTGTCGATTCAGGAATCCTCTCTGTTGTGGGTAAGTTGGATAAGATACCCGCAGCAACAGCCGCTGCGCTGGATCACCTCGCTAAGCTCTACGCCGATGGTGTGATCAGCGCGAGGGCTTACGCCGACGCTGTTGTGAAAGAACTTAACAGGATAGCAGGCGCTACCTCAGGAGCCAGTTCTGGTTTGGGAAAGAAAGTAACTATACCTGGCGTGGCTGGAGGTGCGGGCGGTCCCAATGCAGGCAGCGGAGTAGATCTGGGAACGGGATTGCAGTTTGGGAATACCTACCGTTACGTGGCTATCGGCGGCGGTATGAAGGCGATGGTTGCTCCAGACGGTACCGTCATGAATAACTCAGCCGTTCCCATCGATCCCGTGTACTACGACAACGCTGGTAACTACCAGGCCAATCCCGACAAAGACCACCCAAACCAAGCTCCGAACCCGACGACGATCGGTATGTTCCCTACCGATTCACGTATTACAGGGAACCACTTCAACAGCTATGGACTCGGTACCAACCTCGTTCCCTACGACATGCTTGCGTTCATTCACAAGGACGAGGCGATCATTCCGGCGGCGGTCAACCGGGCGTTTCTTGCTATGTCTTCCGGGGCGTCGGGGGGATCTGCAACGCCGAACGGCCCGACTGTTACAATCGACATGCGCGGCGCTCAGATGACCGGGACGCCCGCAGAGAACGAGGCTATGATGCGACGTGTGGTGAGTGACGCCCTTGACGACGCGGTGGGTCGTGACGCCTACCTGCATGGAGTGAGGTGAGAGATGCCCGATTGGCCCGCTCCGCAAGGCGATCCAAAACTCGTAGGCACGACCGACCTCGGGGCGATGACCCCGTCCATTACCGGCTCGCTTGGTGAGCAGTTGGCGAAGCTCATCTCCGAGATCCTCAATGGCACCGCTCCGGCTGGTGCCGCGAGCGCGTCAGGCGACATCGCGCAGATGATCAAATACCAGATCGCGAATCCCCCCGTGGGATACTCGTGGAACTCCGTTCCTATTGAGCAAAACTCGGTTCTTACGATCGGGGTAGCTTCTCCCGTTGTTTGGTGGCGTTTCGATTCCGGCGGCAACGGAATGGGCGGACCGGGTGGGATGAGCAACGCATCGACAACGGTGGTTGCTGATACCACCGCGAAAAAATGGTACGTGCGAAACACTACAGCGGCGGCATTCAAGGTTTCACTATCGCAGGTATTCGCTGGCGTTCTTCCAACTGGACCGGGCGGTGCATTCGCGAGCTTCAATGCGTCAGAACTTACCTTGCCTCGCTCAGATTATACGACATTCGTGGTAGAGTTTGAGTTTGCATTGGGAGCCGTTGCAGCTATTGACGATACGCGCGGAATAGGATTCTCTAACAGGTCATTCTCGGCTACTCCGTTTGGGGCGGCGTACCACTGGGCGATGTTCTATCGCAAGACCGGGGTTGGATGGGTGCTTGCAACCGGCGATGCCACGGGGAAGACAGAGAACAACGAAGTAAGCGACACGAGCGACGGCAATCGCCACATAGCTCGGCTGGAGTGGACAAGCGCAAACGTCAAACTCTACATAGATGACGTCCTAAAGGCGACTGGAACAGTAAAGATTCCGGCGTCGGATGGCTCGGCAATTATCGCCAATATAGGTGCGGTGAATATTGCGGCGGATGCTACGGACTCAATGCGAATCTACACGATTTTGGGGTATTGGAAATGAGCAGGGCCGTTAAGACAGAGATTCGCAGAGGAATATGGAACGGAACTAGCGAGACTCCGCTCCCGTCGATGTGGAAAGTAGAAGTCGATGGTGCAGCCAATCCGCTGATGTTCGACCACGATCCGACCGATGATGAGATCGCCGCGCAGCTTCCGAAGCCGGTGGACATCGAGCCATCAAGCATCTCGACCAAGCGGGACATCTTCGCCGCGTATGACGTGGCCGCTCAGCGATGGGCGGCGATGGCGGCGCTCGACGCAACGATTCAAGCGACCGGGACAGCGAAGCAAAAGACAGGCTCGACGGCGATGCTCGACAAGGCATATCAGAAAGCGCGACGGCTTGCGGCGGCATATGCCGACGCATTGACCGAGTAGGAGGCTCCATGCCCACTGTTGAAGCGTCCGGTACGTTGCTGGCAACCGCAGCGGAGCAGACGCTCGCGACCGTCTCCAGCAATCGCAACCTGTTGCTTGTTGTCGACCTGACGCTCATGCAAGCGGGCGACACAGTCATCCTGAAGGTGTACCGCAAGGTGCTCACGACGGGCGCGCTCGTGCTCTACGCGCGGCAGTCCTACGTCGACGCTCAGACGGACCCGGTAGCCATCAGCATCCCGTTCCCGTCGCCGTTCCAAGCATCCGCCACGTTGCAGCAGACGGTCGGTGGCTTCCGCAACTTCCCGTGGAGCCTTGAGTCCCTGTGAGCGAGACTACCCGCCACTACGCGCTGTTTCTTGGCACGCCCGTACTGGCAGGGACCATCACGGCTCCGACCTGCGGCGGCTCTGCCACGAGTGCAGCGATAACGGTTTCGTGGACGTTCGCTCCCGGTCCGCAACAGTCGTTCACCGTACAGGTGTTCACGGACGCCGCCCTGACGGTCCTCGCTTACTACAGCGGCGTCGTTGCGTCGGCCACGCAGAGCCACGTCATCCCGGCAGGCTCGCTGTCGAACGGTGTCACGTACTACGTCCTCGTCGACTTCGTGAACACGCTCGGGCAGACGGGGCAGGCGGGCGGCGCGGCCTGTTCGTTCCTGACGGCGTTCGCTCCGTCTGTCGATGTTACCGGGTTGACTGTCAAGGTACAGGGGGGCTGCGCAGATCCGGCTTCAATCCCGGCTTTCCGGCTGGCGTGGACGCAGGTTGTTCCCGGCGCTGGCGAGACGTTCGTGAGCTACTACGTCAAGCGACGCGAGGGCGGGGATACTGTCTGGACGCGCATCGCCACGGTCACAGCCGTCGGGACGCTCAGCTATGTCGACTACAACGTCCGCTCGCGGGCGGTGTACCAGTACGCGATCGTATGGGAAGCAACTACGGCAGGTGGCACGCTGATTTCGACCGAAGTCGCCGTGAACGGTTACGTCGATTTCGATCATTGCTGGATTCACGAGGTCGGCGCGGGGACAACAAACGCTCGATTCGACCAGTTCGAGGCTGACATCTCCGTGATACAAGACATTCAGACGATCCTTACCTGGGGCCGGAGCGCACCGACTGTTCAGGTTGGCGAGAAGCAGTTTCACCAGATATCGCTACCGGGGTTGTCCAGGCACCTTCGCGATCGAGCACGCTGGCAAGGGCTACGCGATATGCTGGCTCGCCAGCGAACGGCCTCGGCGGTGTATTGTGTACGCATGGGTGCAGCGCGTGAGCTCTGGTTCTGTTCAATCGCCGGTTTGAGTCGTAAAACAGGACAGATGGAATACGCGCCCGACTTGTCCCTGATCGAAATCGAGTACAGCGAAGCTGTCTAGGAGGATGCAATGCCCAAATATATAGCCTCGGTGGACGCGATCGCCCTTGCCGCTGGAGTCGCGAAATCCGTTCTCGAACTGGCAACTCCGGCGACCGCCCGCGCCAAGATTCTCGAGTGGTGGATCATGTTCGATGGCGTCACAGCCGCGAACACGCCAGTCAAGTGCGAGGTGGGCCGGTTCTCCGCTGCGATCACCACAGCGACGACGATCACGCCAGCGCAGGCAGATGCCGCCGACGGCGTGTCGCAGTTGACGGTGAAGCACACGGCCACGGTCGAAGGCGCTGGCACGGTGACGGCGAACATGCCGATCTTCCGCATCCCGCCCACGAGCGGGTTCTACTATCAGGCGGTTGGCGGGAACGAGATCCTGCTCCCCGTCTCCGGCTTCTGGCGGATGCGTCTCACGGCAGCACAGGTCGTCAACGTCGCCGTGGGCTGCATCTGGGACGAATGAGGTAGCTGATGGCTACGGCGGTCCGTACGACTCGTCCCCAGCCTGTCGTTTCCCGCAGCCGTGTCGTCTGGACTCGTCCCGGCGGCGTTGGTCCGTCGACCGTCGGCGATCCGTCCCTCAGTGCCGCACAACTGGCTGTCGCGCAAGCCCTTGCCGGTTCGTCCGGCGCGTCGACGATCCGCTTCCGCTACGAGCAGCGCACCCGTAACAATGCGGTGTTGGCCAAGCTGACGACGGCGGTCATCTCGGCTGAGGTGACGCTCGACAACAAGCGGTCAGTATCACGGACGGCCAGCCTCTCGATCCATGCGAACGACCTGCCCGCCTCGTTTGTTGCTCCCGGCTCGTACTTCAGCGTGTCGATGGATGCGCTTGTGGCCGGGGTCTGGACGCCGTTCCAGCTTGGACTCTTCCGGGCGGATGTCCCGGCGCGGACGTTCAGGCCGAACGACCACGAATACTGGTCGCTGGCCGGGTCCGACCTGACGACCGAAGTCGCAGAGACGCCCGTGAGTGCGCCATACACGGTTGCGGCTGGGACGGGCTACATCGCCGCCGTACGTGCGATCCTTGACTCGCTCGGGCTGAATCACAACCTCATGGGCACGCTGGACGTCACGCCCGTCGACTTCACGTGGCCCGCCGGGACGTCGTACCTGAAGATCATCAATGATCTGCTGGTGGGTCTCGACTGGTATCCGATCTGGCCGGACGCGACGGGCACGTTCACCTCGCGCGCCCGCGCTGACTACGCCACGCGCTCCCCGGACGTCGTGTACCACGTCGAACAGGAACCCCGGATGATCCGCGAGCCGTTCCTGCGAAAAGAGACGCGAATGTCTGGCACGAACCGGATCGCTGTTGTCACCCAAGACCCGGCCCGTGCGCCCGTCTCGGCTGTGGAGGTGAACGGTGACGGGCGCTCGCCCACGTCAACGCTGGCGCTGGGTAAGGTGGTGATGAAGGAGTTGACCGTCGACCATATCCTAAGCGCGGCGATGGCGGCGACCTATGCCGACTCCGAACTGCGGGAGTCAGCCATGTCCGCTATCTCGGGCACGCTGACGACGCACACGGACCCGCGCCGGGGCGCACATGAGTCGTACCGCCTGTGGGTAACGAACGTCGAATACGGGAGTCTCTGGGCGGTTGATAGCTGGACGCTCAGTGATAAGGTCGGGGCCGAGATGACTCACCAACTACGAAAGGCGACCGTCGCGTCGTTCGGGCCGGGATGAACATCCTCGAAGAGATCATGGGCAAGGTCGAGAAGGACCAGAACCTGCAACTGTTCCGGGCGGTTGTCGTTGCTAACAGCGGAGACACGGTCCAGATCCAGCGCACCGGGCAGGCCGCGCCGGACACGCAGTATTACCCGAAGCTCGACGGCGTGACCGTCATCACCAACGACGAGGTGCTCGTCGCTCGGGTGGGGAGTGGGTACATCGTGCTGGGGAAGATTGTCCGCTGACCTGACTTTGACTTGACGCTTCCTCCTATACGTGGTACGGTTAGGGAAACACATCGGCGGTCTATCCCGTGTCCTTTGACCTGTATGACCATCAGAAGCGCGGTCTCGAGTTCGTGCGCGCGCGCAACGGTAGAGCCGGGCTGTGGATGGAGATGGGAACCGGAAAGTCTCGTATTGCTCTTGCCCACCTTACGGAACAAGATTGCCAGAGGGTGCTCGTTGTATGCCCTCTGTCCGCAGTGGGCGTCTGGCAACGCGAGGCGCGTATCGTGGGTCTACCTCACACGATTGTTGACCTGACCGGGTGTGGCACAATCAAGGATCGGACGGTGGCGCTCAAGAAGACCGATCGCAAGGTGCCAACCATCGTCATCTGTAACTTCGAATCCTACTGGCGCGAGCCTTTGCGCGCGGCTGTCCTTCGCTGGGAGCCCGATGCGGTGATCATCGACGAGGCGCACCGGATCAAGAATCGGGGTACACGCCAGTCTCGCTTCGCTCATATCCTCGGTGACAGAGAGCACGTCAAAGTGAAGCTGGCCCTCACCGGGACGCCGGTCACGAACGGGCTTGAGGATTTGTGGAGCATGTTTCGCTTCATCTCGCCGAATATCTTCGGGTCGTGGACGAGTTTTCAGAACACGTATCTTGTCATGGGAGGCTACCAGGGGCGGCAGATCATTCGCTATCGGAACGTAACCGGGGCGCACGACATTGTGGCGAAGACAGCGTTTCAGTGTACGAAAGCCGAGGCGATCGACCTGCCCGAGCGACAGGACATCCTGATCCCGGTCACACTTACACCCAACACTATGGCGACCTATGACGAGCTGAGACGCAAGGCGATCACGATGGTACAAACGGGGGCAGGACCGCGTCCGGTGATTGCACAACTGGTCCTGACGCTGCTCCTTCGACTTCAACAGATTACGTCCGGGTTCGCTCGCGAGGTTGGCGGCGAGACTATCGACCTATCGACCGAGAAGGCCGACGTAGCACTGGATCTGATTGCGAACGCTCATGCTGGCGGCGAGAAGGTCGTCGTGTTCGCCCGCTTCCTCCACGACCTCGACGCGATGCAAGTTCGGCTACCGAAAACGCTGCGCGTGGCGCGGTTCGATGGGTCGGTTTCCAGTCATGAGCGGACGGCGATACTCGAGCGGTTCCGTCACGGCGAGTACGACGTGCTCCTTGTACAGATCCGGGCGGGGTCGCTGGGCATCGACCTAACAGCGGCGTCGATTGCCATCTTCTTCTCAACCGGGTTCAGTCTTGACGACTTCCTCCAGGCGCGGGACCGGCTACACCGCATAGGTCAGTTACGAAAAGTAACATATTTCCATCTCATCGCGACTGGAACGGTCGACGTGAAAGTGTACGACGCACTAAGAAACAAGCAGTCTATCGCACGCAGGGCAACGGATCTCTCGTACGCGGTTGACTTGTTACGCTGAACCGTTAGACTTACTTGACAAACAGAAGGAGCTTTCCATGCGTGATACATCCCTCAAGCGTCTGGCCGACGCAGCATCGGTCGCCAAGATCGAGCTCGTTCCCTCCCCGTTGCTTCTGATGCCGACGGAGAGCGGGACTGTCGCTCTGTACAGGGGAGGGTACGTGACGTGCGGAGTGATGGTTGAAGACGGGACCATGCTCGGCGCGACCGTTGCCGTCAACGCGGAGGACTTCGCGGCGCTGGCGAACGTGTTTGCCGGATCCGAGACGGCGCTATCCATCTCTCCACAGAACGCGGTCGTTGTGACCTCCGGGCGGCGGCGATCTTCGCTACGTATCATCGGCGGCGAGGATCCCGAAGCAGGGGCGCACTATGCTTCCCTGATGTCCCTTCCTCCATTCGTCACCGTCTGTCTCGATGATCTGAAGGCGGAAGTCGCGCTGGCCGCATCGTGCGCGGCGCGGTCGTACGGCAACCCCATCCTTGAGGGGATCAGGGTTACGGCGGCTGGAGGGAAGGTAGGGATCCAGGCAACGAACGGCGTCTCGGTCATGCTCGAGGTGTCCATACCGGCCCTGGCGCACATTCCCGAGAAACACACGGTCATTGTACCGGCGACCGATTTCGTCACAGCCCTGCGTATCATGCGCGGTCCGAACGTCGAGTTCGCGGTACTCGGAAGAACCCTTGTGTTGCGGTCGCCGTCCGACCAGTCAGTCGTGCGCGTGCCTCTCATGTCCGGGGAATGGCCAACAATGAAGGCCATCCGCGAGATGAAGGCTACGCAGGATGTGCGTCTACCCATCGCGCTTCTGACAACCGCCATCGCAGCTGCAAAGGTCTACGACGCCTCAATCCTGCGACTTGTAGGTGCGAACGGGGTTATGACCATCAGCACGCTCGAGGCTCAGCAGGGCGGGTATCAGGACGACTTTGAGAATGAAGCCGTGGGCGCATGGTCGTTCGGTATCGACGATCTGACCACGGCGATCCAGGCGGCGTCCGGCAACGACCTCGACCTGGCAATCGGCGGGACGATTGCCCTCGTACGTGCGGCTGGGTCACGGCGACTCTACCTGTTGCTGCGCGCCTGATGTCACGCGCGCCGCTGGACAAGCAGTACAGCCCGTTCGGTACGTCCCTGTTCGGAACGAAGGTGATGCTCGACGGAGGTGAGCTCTCGAAGAAGTGGCTCGCTCCTCCGTTCAGCGTGTTCGATGTGAAGCAGGGCTACTGGCGCAAGCGCAAAGAGGCGTGGATGCATCTAGGTATCCAGTCTGAGCTCGGGCGCGGCGAGAACATTGTCCCGAACGGGACCGTGCGCGACCCTGCAAACGACGGCGCGTGGCAGCGTGGGTACAACGCGAACCCCAATCCCCTGGGGCTCTCCTCTCAGCTTGAGGATTACCGCAAGGGGCGAGGCGAGTACGAGCACGGGGAACCACCGCCAAAGGGATTGACCTTTACGGGCAACGTTGCCGAGTTTGACCACTACCGGCGCATTGAGAAGGAAAAGAGCGTGGAAGAGGAAACCTACAATCCTGCAGGCAGCAAAGGGCTCACGTGGAGAATATCCGACGTTGCCTACTATAGGAAGAGCAAGAAGAAGGATCCCGCGTACAACCCGGCGTTCAGTTCGCAGCCTCAACTCGACGCCATCCAGAAGCAACGCGCGTCTGGACGTGTGAAGCAGACAGCCTCCCACAAGGGCGGGCTCGTGTTCGGGATGACTCCCGGTCCATACGATGACCGCAAGAACGAGGAGATCGGCGCGGTTGCGGGTACGAGCATCTTCGACCCCGTGCTGTGTGAGCTCTTGTACACGTGGTTCTCGCCCATCGGCGGGGTGGTCCTTGATCCGTTCGCGGGCGGCTCGGTGCGCGGGATCGTTGCGGCCATGCTTGACCGGCGATACGTCGGCTTCGAGCTTTCCGGTCCGCAGATCGCGGCAAACCGGGAACAGGCGGTGGCGATCTGTGGCACACGACCGCGTCCTCAGTGGATACACGCGGACGCGGCAACGATACCGACCGCTGTCCTTCCGGGCTTTCAGTCCGACTTCGTTATGACGTGCCCTCCATACGGCAACCTCGAGAAGTACAGCGATGACCCGCGCGACCTTTCTGCCATGAGCCGCGAGGACTTCAACCAGGTCTACTTCGAGATCATCGCAGCGTCCTGCGCCACGCTCGCGAACGATCGCTTCGCTGCCATCGTTGTTGGTGACTATCGCCTACCGGATGGGACGTATGCGCGCTTCCCCGACGTCACGATCAACGCCTTCGAGGCTGCGGGCCTGCGCCTGTACAACCAGGCCGTGCTTGTCACCATGATCGGCTCTTTGCCCGTGCGCACGTCCGCGCAGTTCAAGGTCAGCCGCAAGTTAGGGAACACCCACCAGTATGTTTACGTGTTCGTCAAGGGCGACCCGCGTGCGGCGTCTGACGCGTGCGGCTTGCCAGAGGAAGAGAAATGACCACGCCGGTTGAACTCCGTGCGGCGTCCTTCGGCAACGTCTGGCTGAAACGAGACGACCTGTTCGAGGTTGCCGGTGTGCGCGGCGGCAAGGTACGGACTGCGTGGACGCTGATGGAACGTGAGAGGCGCGGTGTGGTGACGGCAGGGAGCCGGTCTAGCCCCCAGTGCATGATCGTTGCGCGTCTCGCCCAGCACCTGGGGATCCCGTGCCGGATCTTCACTCCTAACGGCGCTCCCGGTCCTGAGATTCTACAGGCCGAGGAAGCGGGAGCGTGCCGCGTCCCGGTCATACCCGGATATAACAGCGTGCTCATCAAGCGCTCCCGTGAGGACGCGCGCGAGCGCGGTTGGTCATACGTTCCGTTCGGGATGGAGTGTGAGGAAGCTGTCACGGCCACCGCCGAGGAGGTCGTGAACATCCCCGCTGAGGTGAAGCGTGTTGTAGTCCCGGTAGGCAGCGCCATGAGCCTTGCCGGTATCCTGGTCGGTTTGCTTAGCGAGGGACGCACGGACTTGCCTGTGCTTGGCGTCGTTGTCGGCGCGGACCCGATCTCTCGGCTGAACATGTGGGCACCACCGTTCTGGCCTGCCTACTGCCGCCTGGTGCCCTCCGGACACAAATACGACACGCGGATTACGGGGTCCATCGGCGGCGTGGACCTTGACTCCGTCTACGAGGCGAAGTGTATTCCGTTTCTTGAACCCGACGATCTTCTGTGGATCGTCGGGCACCGCTAGATTGACTTGACACATAGGCAACGACCTCGTATTGTTTGCATTGAGGCAGTTGACCTCAGAGGAGAAACAGGATGCCAGCAGAACTCGAAATCAAAGAAGACGGGGTTGCCAGCATGTTCTATGCGGGCGCGGACCCCTGGCACGGTGAAGGCGTCAAGGTTGCCTCCGCCGTGACATCGAAAGAGGCGGCACAGCTCGCCCGCATCGACTGGGATGTCACCCTCGAGCCGATCTTCGGCGCGAACGGCATGGCAATCCCCGACTTCCGGGGCGTGACTCGCGATATCGATGAGAAGGTGCTCGGGGTTGTCCGGTCCCGCTACAAGCCAATTCAGAACAGCGACGCCTTCTCCTTCCTCGACAGCCTGGTGCAGGACGGTATGCTTCTGTACAACACTGCTGGGACGCTCTTCGGCGGCAGCAAGGTCTGGATGCTCGCCGAGATGCCCGAAGGCGCAACCATCGCGGGCGACAGTTACAAACGGTACATGCTCGCGACGACCAGCCACGACGGAAGTCAGGCGTTGACCATCCGCGCCACCCAGATCCGGGTTGTCTGCAACAACACCCTCATGGCCGCAACCAGCGGACGGGCAGCGGCCAGCATCATGCACGCGGGCGACATCGGTAGCCAGATGGCTGCTGCACGCGCCGCCCTCGCCCTGACAACCCTCGAGCACCGCAAGCCCGAGGAATGGATGACCGCCCTCGCCGCCGTCAAGACGACCGAGGCCGACGTGACCAAGGTACAGGAGGCCATGTTCGGGCCGCTCGACGATGCCACGCCCACGCAGCGACGGCACTCCATCGAATCCTTCCTCGCCGTATACAACGAGGAACGGGAACACTCCGGCGAGACTGCCTACGCCCTCGCGAACGCCATCACCGGGTACGCGGACCACAAGATCCGCATCACCTCGAAGGCCACGCGAGTACAGAACGCCATCGACGGACCGAGCGCCTGGTTCAAGAAGGACGCCTTCAAGGTGCTCTCCGAAATCGCTGGTTTCAAGCAGCCGGTCACAACCCGGTAACACCAGGCATACGCTCGAGGGGCGAGGGAAACCCCGCCCCTTCCACTACCCCGAAAGGATCCCCGATGTCCTGTACGCGCTGCCCGCTTCACCTGACAACCTCCCGAGTTTGTTTGAAGGGGGAGGGGGCTGACGGGTCGCGGATACTTCTTGTTGGTGAAGCGCCGGGGGCGGACGAGGAAAAGCACGGACGTCCTTTCGTTGGTGCAGCCGGGCAGGTTCTGAGCGACGTACTCAACCAGGCAGGCCTGACGCGAGCGGACGTGTACATCTCGAACGTCGTAAAATGCAGGCCTCCTCAGAACCGCACGCCGTCACGCACCGAAGCGGACACCTGCTTGCCCTACCTTCTCGAGGAGATCGAGAGGGTCAAGCCGAAGCTCATTGTCTGCCTCGGCAACGCGGCTATGGAGGCGCTGACCGGGGCGAAGAAGATGGCAGCATCGCGCGGCAAGGTGCTCCCACCCCGCAAGGGTCTGCACATCGACGTACCCATCGTCGCGACCTATCACCCGGCGGCGGTCCTGTACGAGCGAGCGAAGAACATGGAACCGCTCGTCGAGAACATGAAGCACTATGCAAAGATGGCGAACGGTACGCCCGCGCTGGCATCAGGTGACACGGCTGTTCTGTTTGATCCGTACGGCGTTGACGTGGATAACATCGTCAACCTCTTGTGGGAGCTAGGATCGGCAAAGGTGCTGGCGGTTGATCTCGAGTGGACGGCGGGTACAGATGGACCCACATGGCCGTGGACACCGGGGGCTGAGGTTTACTCGATCTCTGTTTCGGGTCGTATCGAAGGCAACGTTCGTTCTGTTGCCCTTGCCTTCCCGCCTCCACCAGCGATTGCGGACGCGCTCGCGGCTTTGTTGATCACGTGCCCTGTTGTGATGCACAACGCTATGTCGGATCGCATGTGGCTTCACCACTACAGGATCAAAGTTCGGCGGGCGGGTGACACCATGATCCTCGGGCACCTGCTTGACGAGACACAGCCCAAGAACCTCGAGGCCCTGGCGGTAAAGTACGGCGGGGTTGAACCGGGGTGGAAGGGCCACCTGCGCACCACACGCCCCTCCACGGCGTCGGAATGGCAGGACTTGCTCTCGTATAACGCTGCCGACACGAGAGCGACGCTGCTCCTGTTTGAGGGCCTCATTCGTGCTATTAATCTCGAGGACCCGGTATTCCGCGATGCGATCAAGCGGTTGCACGCGCAGCTTCTGTTGCCTGTGCTGCCGGTCCTGTTGCGTGCCGCCTACGTCGGCGTTCCGATCGACGGGGATCTGCTTGCCGTCGAGACAGCGAGCGCGCACACGCGACACAATGCTGCTGCCGAGGAGCTCGCGGACCTGATCGGGGTAACACCACTCCAAGCAGCCAAACTGGCCAATTCACCGTTAAGAACCAGAGAATACCTGAAGAATGCCCTCGGAATAGACCTGCAGTCGTCCAACAAGGACGCGTTAACGTCCATAATCCGGTACCCGCAGGTCAAGGCGATCCTCCGCTGCCGCAAGGAATCGAAGCTACTGGGCACGTACCTCACACCGTGGACCACGCTACTGACCCGGCAACGCGACGGAAGGTTGCACACGATCTACAGAATGACTGGCACGCGCACGGGGCGGCTGTCCGCCGAGGTTGAGATGGGTGGCTCGTTGCAAGTCACGCCCCGCAACACCAGCGACGTCGCCTTCCGCGAGATGGTGCGCGCACCCGCCGGGCGGCTGATCGTGTCCGGTGACTTCAGCCAGATCGAGTTGCGCATGATCGCCTGGATCGCGCACGAACGAACGATGCTTCAGGCATTTATCGAGGGGCAGGACCTGCACAAACTGACGGCGGCGTTCATGATTGCCCAGCGCGGAGGCGCAATCGACCTGGACGCGTTCATGCTGCGCCGCGCCGAGTTTGAGGCGATGGTGACGAAGGAAGACCGCCAGGGGGCCAAGGGATTCAACTTCGGCCTCTCTTTCGGGATGCAACCGCCGGGGTTCCGCGAATACGCCCGTCGCACCTACGGCCTGCTCCTGACCGAGCAAGAGGCCATAGAAGGACACAGGGCGTTTTTCCGCCTGTACACGGCACTACCGCCGTGGCATGAGCGGGCGCGTCGAGACGCCGAGATACGCGGGTTCACAGTGACACCGTTCGGGAGGCGACGGCAGTTTGCCAACTCGTCCGACGTCAATGCGGCGATCAATACGCCGATCCAGTCAACGGCGTCGGACCTAACGCTTCTGGCGATGGTGCAAACCAACGCACGGTTGCGTGAGGAAAGTCTCGATGCCGTGATCATCGGTCAGGTACACGACTCGATTCTGATTGACGTTTCCGAGCGCGACGCGGACCGGGCGCAGTACCTGTTGAAATGGACGATGGAACACGTGGATACGGCTGCTTTTGGCATCACCGTGCCCGTGCCCATCGTGGCGGACTTGAAAGTTGGTGCGACGTGGGCGTGATGTTCGATTTGCATACAGGCGATTGTCTTGAGGTCATGCCCGAACTCCAGGCAGATTCTGTGGATGCCATCGTGACAGATCCGCCATATGGTTTGGGATTCATGGGCAAAGATTGGGATCATGGCGTGCCCGGTGTGGCGTTCTGGCGCGAGGCGTTGCGGGTAGCGAAACCTGGTACGCACATGCTCGCGTTCGGTGGTACACGAACCTTTCATCGGCTCATGGTTGCGATCGAGGATGCTGGGTGGGAGATTCGCGACACGATCATGTGGGTTTACGGAAGCGGGTTTCCGAAGTCGTTGGATGTGGGCAAAGCGATTGATAAAGTGGCGGGGGTGGAGCGAGAGGTCATCGGTAAGCAACGGCTGACTGGAACTGCTCGTGGACATGCGGCAGCGCGTACTACGGCGGCAGAATCCTACGAGATTCTTCGCACGGAGACAGACATTACAACTCCCACCACCCCAGAAGCTGTCCAATGGGACGGATGGGGCACGGCCATGAAGCCTGCCTGGGAGCCAATCATCGTTGCCCGAAAACCACTCGAGGGTACGGTAGTCGCGAACGTGCTCAAGTACGGAACGGGTGCGTTGAACATCGATGCGAGCCGGATTGAATCAGGAGATGATACCTCTCGTAAACCAGCAAAAAGCGAGGGGTTAGTTTACGCCCAAGACACATACTCCAAAAACGCGCGGTGGGGTGGCAGAGGAAGTAATCAAGGCCGCTGGCCAGCGAACTTGATCCACGATGGGAGCGACGATGTGCTTGAAGGGTTCCCCGAAAGTAGTAGTGCAAATAGTAGTGCAAGTAGTATTTCAAGCTCCGGCGTTCCTGGTATCGTTGGGTTTATGCCCAGTCGCGTCAGGATGGATGCCAAACTGGGTTATGGTGATACTGGAAGTGTGACGCGTTTCTTCTACTGCCCGAAGGCCGACGCCACGGACCGCGACGAAGGGCTTGATGGCCCGGTCCTGACGCCGGGTAGCGTTACCGATCGCGAGGACGGTACGGCGGGCCTGGAATCACCTCGCGCGGGTGCGGGGCGTACACGCGGCGGGCGGAACAACCACCCGACAGTGAAGCCGTTCGACCTCATGCGGTATCTCTGCACGCTCATTACCCCTCCTGGCGGCGTCATACTCGACCCATTCATGGACTCCGGGTCGACGGGCAAGGCGGCGGTCCTATCCGGCTTCCGGTTCGTGGGAATCGACCTCATGCCCGAGTACGTCGAGCTCTCCCGTCAACGTATAGGCCACGCCGAGTATCAGTTCAGGGGTGGCCCGTTCGCCACAACCGAACAGGTGTGCGAGATCATTGGCTGCGACGAAGTTCCTGCCAAGACGGCATCCGGTTGGTTGTGCCCCGAACACGCCGAAATACTTACTTGACAGATAGCGCGAGGACGCGCAGTATTGCCGTCAACACTATGTACGGATACCCCACTTGTTCACGATTTCGCTTTCGGCCTACCAAGCGTGGCAACGCTGTGAGCAGCGATACAGCTTCTCATACATCGACAAACTCCGTCAGCGCGTAAAGGACCTCGCTCCGCAACGGGGCATCCTCCTGCACGAATATCTCGCAACCTACTACACCGGACTCAAGACGGGGCGCGGCGCAGACGAGTCCCACGTCACGGCACTCTCAGAGCTGGTTGAGCGGCGCGGGGCCGAAACCACGGCGGCGGGCAACACAGCCTTCTTTGCCGGTGACGAGGCCCTCGCCCAGGAATACTTCGGCCTCATGGACGTCGTGTGCCGGATCGCCGAGCGATACTACCGGGCACGGGGCAAGGGTGACGCCGAGCGGTATGACGTGATCATGGTTGAGGAATGGATTTCGACGCCGATCATCCAGGGCGTTGAGTCCCGGTCCATCATCGACCTTGTACTGCGCGACCGCTTGCGCGACCTCATGTTCCTCGTTGAGCACAAGAGTACGGTGAACGTGCCCGACTCGCGCGTGCGCATCCGCGACATGCAGACGCTCCTGTACGCGGCGGCCCTGTTCGAAGCGAAGGGGCTGCTGATTGACGGGACGCTGTGGAACTACCTGCGGACGAAGGAACCATCGTTCCCCTACATTCTCAAGAACGGCGACATCAGCCGCGCCAAGAACCTCGACTCCACGTGGCCCGTGTTCGAGTTGGCGATCAAGGAACAGGGACTTGACCCGGCGGATTACAACGACATGCGCGAGCATCTTGAGCCGCGTGAGCTTGAGGTATTCTTCCCTCGTATGGAACACGTCATCGTAGCGTCGCCCGATCTTCTTCTTGAGGATTACGTCGTGACAGCGGCGCGTATCCGGGCACGCACGCTCGAATGGAAGCACGGCGTCAGCCGCCCGGTACGGTCCCTTTCACGCGACTGCACATACTGCCCGTACGAGCGTTTGTGCGAGGCGGTAATCACGGGCGGGGATCCCGATGATTTGATTCGTCTGTATTACGAAAAGAGCGGACAACGCGACGAGGAAACAACGCCCAAGGAGGCGATCAGTGACTAATCCAGCAACCAACGGAAAGACGGGTGCATCCCTCGCGGGAGTATACAAACCCGGCAAACCGGCGCAAGCAGCGTTCGGTATCTGCATCTACGGAAAAGGGGGCTGCGTAGCACCCGAAACCATCATTCAAGGACCGGACGGCAATCATCGTATTGATGACCTTGCCGCAAGCGGGAAACCGTTTCGCGTCTGGTCTATTGATCCGGCGACGGGCGATCGAGTAGCAGCGACGGCTACTTATGCCTTCCTGAAAGGAGTCGAAGAGCTATTCGACGTTACGCTATCCGATGGACGCTGTATCACGGCAACAGCGGAGCATCGTTTCCTGACTGCTGAAGGCGTCTGGCTTCCGCTGCGTCGTGTTTCCGTTGGGCAGCGGCTTTCATGCGGGCAAACCCCTCGGGAGTCCAGTTCGGGCACTTCCCTTTCCGCGTCTCACGAAGGTGCTCTCCGTTACTCGCAAACAGGCGAAGGTTCTCGGGAGCGTTGTTTGCCCTGTTCCCGTCCCGATGGTCAACTACCTCGGTTGGAAGAAGGTATCTTCCGAGAACTCTCTCCATCACAAGGCGATGCTCGCGAACGAACCCGCGTGGTGTATAAGGATGATTTGGGTCTTCGCCCCGAACCCACACATAACCGTCGACGTCGGTCCACGGTTTCCCTCCCTTCCAGAACTTGTTTCGTTCGGGACGAGGTGCCTTCAATCCAAGATGCTTTAGGTCCGCTCGTTCGAGTGCGTTTGCAACCCCACTATACGAGCAGCCAAAGTGCTGTGCCATCTCGCTCACGCTCCATCCTAGAGACAAGCATCGGCGCAGTTCATCTGTTGGAAGGCCAAGTTGACGAGAGGGTCTCGGTGAATCTTTCGGCATGCGTCTATCCTCTGGTGGTGTCCGCTATAACCATAAACCGTGTCGGCGTTTATTACGACATGCACGTCCCTGTTTACGAGAACTATCTCGCCGAGGGGTTCTGGAACCACAACACTGGAAAGACGACGCTTCTTGGCACGATGCCAGGACGCGGCCTCGTGATCGACGTGCCTCAGATCGAAGGCGGTACGTTCGTTCTGCAGGACCAAGCCAACCGGATCGATATCGTTCCGGTTGAGACGTGGGATGCTGTCGACGCGATCTACTGGTTCCTCATGAAGTCCGATCACCCATATCAATGGGTAGCGATCGACAGCCTGACGGCGATGACTGAACTCGCGAAGCGGAAAACAATCAAAGAGCGAGACCTCGACGTCGATCCGCACGTCATCTCGCTCCAAGAATGGGGCAAGATCGGGCGACTTGTTGGAGAGCTTGTCTACCGCTTCCGCACGCTCAAGCAACACACCATCTGGATCGCACAGGAGCGCAAGTTTGGCGGCGGCGGCGACGAGGGTGGGGCTGGACCCGTCACCCTCGGCCCGGACACATCCCCAGCGGCGCTTCAGGCCCTGCTACCATCCATGCTCCTCGTCGGGCGGCTGTCCGTCGAGCATAGCGTTGACGGGTGGGAGCGCCAACTCCGTGTCGGTCCGCACGCGATGTATGTCACGAAGGCGAGGGCTGTACCGGGGCAGGATGTTCCGCCTATCATTCGCAACCCGTCGCTGGCGGGGCTGCTGAAGTTCCTTCTCGCCCGACCGGGCGCGGAACGGCCAGACGAGGTTCTTGAGCAGACGTTCATCCTCGGTTGATTTCGTAATCCATGCCCGAAAAGGGCCGAAAGAGGTTTAGTTATGTCAAGGGTTGTGAGCTTCGATTTCACAGGGGCTCCCCCCGCACAAGGTGGGGGATCAACCGATCACGTTGCGCCGGGTCGCTATCCGATCCGGCTCGCCGAGATCGTCGACGGTACGTCGAGGAGCGGAAAGCGCATGGTCACGGCCTCGTTCGAGGTTGTGGGCGGTGCGGAAGACGGCAAGCGTCTGAAGGACAACTTCGTTCTTCAGTCCGACCAGAAGTTCGGCCTCCAGCGGCTGCACGCCTTCCTGCTCGCCCTGAAGCTGGGCGTGTCCGAGAAGGCCGTGCGGGTTGACCTCGACAAGCTGGTTGGGCGCGTATGCATCGGTCAGGCAACGGACGACGAGATCCCGGCGAACGACAACTATCCCGCTCGCCTGACCTCGCGGCTCGTTGCGTACTACGCTCCGGAAGCTCCAGCGTCCGCTGCGAAGGCTCCCGCGCCGGTTGCGGCTCCTGCCGCTGCCGTCGCTGCACCCGCACCAGCAGCCGTACAGGCCGACGTGCCTGCCCCGACCGAAGTTGTCGACCTCGCGCAAGAGGTTGACGACCTGTTCGACTGATCGCCGTGCGCGAGGCAACCATCGTCGCGGCTATCCAGAAGACCCTGCGCAGCCGTGGCGCGTGGGTGCTGAAGACGCATGGCGAGTCCATGCAGTTGCGGGGCATACCCGACCTGATCGTTTGCTACCGAGGCCTGTTCTTCGGTCTCGAAGTGAAAGTACCAGGCGAGTCCGCGACTGCCATTCAACAGTACGCGTTGGACGAGATCGCGGCGGCGGGCGGAACCGCCGCGACTGTCCATTCAGTATCGGAGGCCTTGAGTGTGCTCGATAAAGCCGCTGTATGAATTCGAGATTCTGCCTGCACGGTTGGATAAAGCCGTCGCTGCCATTCGCGGGGCACGTGAGAAAATATCCCGTGACACAGCTATAAACGTGTTTTTCGAGTTGGGATTCGGCGATGCAGTATCTCTCGACGAGAAAGGCGAGATCCAACTCAACCTCACCGACACCCAACTGGTTGCGGCGTCATACGCCATCCTCGCTGTTTCAGAAGCGGGCGGTAAATGGAGAATGCGAACCGGCGCGGCATGAAACCAGAGACGTTCGCCCTGATCCGCACGTACGCGCTGGCGGGCCGAAGGCTCCTCCCCCTGTACACCATCATCACGAACGAGGATGGCTCGCCGGGATGCGCGTGTGGAGATCCCGAGTGCCGATCCGCCGGTAAGCATCCCCGTGAGGACCTTGTTCGCCGAGGGGTCAACGACGCAACGTCTGACCTAACAATCATCGAATCGTGGCCGGACGATATCAACATCGGCATGGCTACCTCGGCAACCGAGATAGCGATCGACATCGACGACACAACGAGCGCCCGCGCGCTCATGGAACCGGACATCGGCCTGCGCGGGTCCGGCGCGGCGGTCACGGTCACACGGCGAGGCGGGCATCTTCACGGTCACGTAGAGAAACCCACAACCACCCACAAGATCAAGACAAAGGACGGACGCACGCTTGGTGAAGTGCGCGCGGCGGGGGCGTATGTTGCCGTCCCGCCGTCGCTGCACCTAAGCGGATGCTACCGTTGGCTGAACGGAAACCCATACGAGGACGGCGGCGACATACCGCTGTACGAGGGCGATGGCCAGGACCTCGCCCGATGGTTGTTCGGTCTCGTTGACATCTCCGTCGCCGATCGGATTGCGACCGTGTCCGTGGACGCACGTGGGCCCGTCTCACCGTGCGACATACCCTTCGCGGTGCCCCAGGACGCGCTCAAGTTACGGCAGCTCCTGACGGGTACCTATCCGACGGATGATCGTTCTGACTCTCTGTTTACGCTCGCTTGCGAGGCCTTCCGAGTAGCGTCCGACGTGGGTTTCCCGCTCGACGAGGAGACCATGGTTGGCGTGGTTATGAAGGTAGACAGCGTCGCCTACCGCAAGTTCGTCGGGCGAGCGGATGCGAATCAGCGGTATTGGGAACTCGTTGTGAGAGCCTACGCTGAGGCCCAGAAGGATATTGCGAACGCGGCGGCAGCGCTCGCTGCCGTCACTCCGCCTCCGCAAGTACAGGCCGCGCAACCGGCGGCGCAGCGGACATACGACTGGGCGGACGGCGCTTTCGTTCATCGCGGTATGCGCGGCAACCAGCCAACGATCACACGTATCTGTAACTTCGAGCCTGTTGTGGTTGAGGTCCTCAACGTGTGGGATGGATCAGAGAACGACGGGCACGAGGACTGGGTAGCTCATCTGGGTAACGCAACCGTGCGCCTTACGCCAGACGATAGGTCAACGCCCATGCGGTTTCATCAGATGGTGCAGGAGGCGTTGCCCCTGGACCACATCGTTGAGCACGATCAGTGGCCGCGATTCTTCACCGGGTTGCAATACTATTCGCTTGGCAAGGCGGCTCACCGTCAGTCTTACTCAGCGTCCGGGTGGGTAGGAGACCTTGACGCCTTTTTGTTGCCCTCCGCCCCAGGAGCAATCACGCCCGGCGGGTTCGACGACACGATCAAGTTCGAGGCCGTCAATCCTCCGGAGAGGCTGATGCAATACGGCCACGGGGTACAACCGCGCGCGGACTGCGACTTTGCCGACGTTCTTCACACGTTGTACACCGTGGCGGAACCGGCAATCGTCGTTCCTCTGATGGCGCAGATGTGGGCCGCGCCGATGGCGTCGCTCGGCGTGTCCCGGTCAATCGTTCATCTGTTTGCCAAGACGGGCTCGTTCAAGACAACGATGTGCCGGTGCGCGCTGTCCTTGTACGGACGATTCGTGAATGAACAGGATGACCACATAGACTCATGGACCGGGACAACGAACTCGATCCAGGCAACAATGCACCGGGTACGCGACCTTCCTCTGCTGGTAGACGACTTCAAGGTAAGCATGTTCAAGCGCGACCAGAAGGGCGAGGTGATCCGGCTCGTACAGAACTACGCGGACGGGACCGCGCGGTCGCGCCTTGATCGCAACCAGAAGGAACAGAAGCTCCTGATCCCTCGCTCGCTCGTTGTGTCTACCGGGGAGGATGTGTGGGACAGTCAGCAATCGGCGATGGCTCGTACGATAGTAGTGGACGTGAACAAGGACTCTGTGGACACGCACGTTCTGGGCGACGCGCAACTGATGGCGATCAACGGGTGCATCGGCGCGCTCGGCTACGAATGGCTGCAGTGGTTGACCACGCAAGGTCAGGTAACGCTGCGGCGGCGTATCAGCGAGGGTCACGTCCATCTCCGCAAAGAGGCCGAGGACTCAGCCATCGGACGGCAGCATCCGCGCGTTGTGTCGGTCGTCGCGTCCTTGCTGGCGACCGACCTTCTGTTCAAGCAGTTTCTTATTGAGCGCGTTCCGGCGTTTGCGGAACAGTACAAAGAACTCAGCCATCGGGGGTGGAAGGAGACGGTCAAGGCGGCAACAAATCAGGCTGAGGCGGCTAAGGCTCTGTCTCCCTATGAGTCTTTGCGGACGGTTGTCACCGAGGCGATTGGTACGCAGATGGCACGCCTCGCTCCGCGACTGAACGGCGGAGCGGGGGTTGGTTCCTCGTTCGGAGACGTTGTTGGCTACGTCGACGATGTATACGTTTGGCTGTCCGAAGCCACCACTTTCGGGTTCTACGAACGGCAGATGTCGCGCCGGGGGCACGAGGCGAGCTTCTCGTGGTCGGCCTTCATTCAGGAAGCGATCAAGGATCACGGGGCGAAAAGAACCGACCACCCCACTCGTGTATACGGAGCGGGGCACCTGCGGTTACTTGCCGTGCCCTCTCACGAATTCATAGATATCTCAGAATCCTCTCCGTCCGACTGAGCCCTGTATACGTGAATCTCCCGAGATTCGTATCTGTGGGGCATGTATACAGTGTATACATACATACAGCAAAAAACGTCCATGCTACGCGCGCGAGAGGGGACCAGTAGAGATAGATGTATACATGGTATACATACATACACCCATATACGTACACCATACGCGCGATCCCCATCCCTACCCACTCCATACCCCATACCCCTACCTCCCTCTCTTCTCCTCTCTCCTCCGATCCCACTATAGTTACCTGTAAAACACTGTATGTTTACGTATACCTGTATACCTCTTCTCTCTTCCTCGAGATCGCCATAATTGACAAGTCATCTTTTTGCGCGGATCATGGTCAGCACGGAGGAATCCCTTTGGAACCGATTGACATCATCTGGTGGGCGCTTGCGGGTAGTGCGGCGATCATCATCGTTGGCACGGCAGTGAGCGTTACGGCGGCTGTGGCCTATGGAGCGCTACGTGGGGGCCGACAGCGGGCGAGGCGGTCATGAGCAAGGTTACCCTGGCTCTGCCTACCCCGGAACGCGTCAGGCGGCTTGTGGGGCTTGCACGCCCGCAGATGCTGCGCGCGCTCAAGACGACGGACGCACGGGTGCTCGACATACCCGACGCCGAACAGGATCCTGCGGTCCTAACCAAAGCAGCTGCGATTGAAGCCGCGTACGCCCTGTACACGGGGGCAATCATCGCGGCGATCAAGACCGAGGCCAAGAACCCCGCCGCCAAGATCGACGGCAAGCCGTATCTCTCGACTCGGCAAGCGGCACGCGCCCTGGGTGTGGGTGAGTTCCACCTGGCGAACATGCGGGACCGGGGCAAGCTCCCCGCACAACGCGCCGGGCGGAACTATGCGTTTGCGGTCAAGGATCTGATCACGATTGCCACGAAGCCCGAGAAGGCGGGCGGCTACCACTCACCTCTTGCGGGTGCGTTCCTCGAGTACCTCGACGAGTCGGCGTGACCCTACGCGCGCCAAACGTGACTACTTGTGCTCAAATCGTTTACATTTCGCGAGTATGGGCACAACGATCCCGCACTCGGAGAGGTGAACGGCGTTCAATGCCAGACGAAGCAAATGGGTTGATCGCTGTTCTGCTCTCACGGCTGAACGATCTCAGTGACAGCGTGGGCAAGTTGGCAGGCAGCGTGCTGGTGCTGAGTACCGCCCTTCCAAAAGTGGATATCCTTTGGGAGGAACGCCTGACGGCGCAGGGCAAAGGTGCGCAGCGCGCCGCTGACGTTGCCACGCTGCGTGCAATCCCGCACTTCCTCCGTGATTACTGGCCGCTTGTTGTTGGTGGTATCCTGAGTGCGTTGGGTATTGCTTCTCGCGTTTGGGGGTGGTGGTGATGTGGCGAAGGTGGACGCGAGCGCTTCGCCAAACTAATGGACCCAAAGATAATGCAGCGCTGGTAGCGGCTGTTGATGAAGCGATAGTACGTGCCGACGCCGTTACGAGGGCCGTGCAGGAACTGGTTGAACATCTTGCACGGGAGGAACTCCATGGCGAACATTGATTTCGTTGAGGAAATTCGTCTGATAACGCTCATCATCTGGGCCGTGGTGTTTACATCAACGGTTCCGTTTCTCCTGATGGCCGCGCACGGGCACCAACGCAGCACGCTCATGACTGTAGCGTGGCTGGCCCTGTTCGGGTTCATCTGGTCCATCTTTGCCTACGACTCCGCGCATACGGCAACTCAGATGCACCGCCCAACGAGGTTGTGGGTGAACTACTACGGCGGGTCCGCAGCATCGTTGGCAATGGCCCTTGTGCTTGGCTGGCGCACCTGGCGGGTGATGTTGAGCCGCGAAGAAGCGACCTCGACGGCGGTTGCGCTGGAAGAGATACACGTCCTCGTGAACGACCACAGCGACAAGCAGGAGGCGAAGATTGACCAACTGCAATCTGACATCACCGGACTGCGCGATGAAGCGGTGAGGGTGTCCGCTGCCGCGCTGGAGAAGGAAGAGCACCGGGCGCCCATCTCTGACCATGAGGATAATTCGTCATGATTCTTTGGCTGAGTTATGATTTCATCGCTGGGCTTTCTATCGGGTCGGTTGGTGGTACGCTATTCACGCTCTGGCGTCACCGAAAGGTGATCTTATGACCACTCCCACCAACGATTTGAAATTTGGACGATTACCGAATCCGCTTGATCCGCGCGATCAAAACTTTACTTTTGCCGCTAAGCTCGCCACGCTCCCCCCTGTTGAGTTGCCGGTAGCGAAGGTCTGGACGCCACCTGATAATGTGCTCAACCAGGGCAACCTCGGGGCGTGCGTGGCGTTCGCGGGCGCCGCGTGGCTAGAGGCGGAGCCGGTTGTGCAGCAGGTTACGAATAACCTTGCGTTCTGGCTGTACGGTGAGTGCAAGAAGATCGACGGCATCCCGAACACCGAAGGCACTTACAGCCGCGCCTTGATGAAGGTCGTGGCATCACAGTCAGCGGTGGGCTCGTATCATTGGGCTTCCTCGATGCAGGACTTTGACGAGTGGTTGCTCACTCAGGGACCGATACTTATTGGTATTCCGTGGTTCCAGGGAATGCTGAACTCGGACGGGCAAGGCAATGTCAGCATCACGGGGGCGCTCGTGGGCGGACATGAGGTATGTGTCTACGGCCTCTGCCTAGACGGGCGGTATGTGATTCGCAACTCGTGGGGTGCAAACTGGGGCTACCACGGCGATTGCTACTTCAGCCGTGCACAGATGGAGCAACTGCTGTTCGGGAACAATCCGGCATGGCCGTACAGCGACGCGTGTGCGGCGTATCAGATTGGCGCTATTTTCAATCCGGGGGATGTTATGCCAGCACCAGCGCCGTTTCTTGAACGTATGCCGTGGGGCAACGACGCCACTATCACGCAGGAGTTTGGCGAGGTGTCGTCCGGCTACCCTCACCGAGGGCGAGACGCACAAACCGTGCCACCCATCGGAGCGGATCTCGTAGCGTGTGCACCCGGCACGGTTACTACATTCGTCAACAGCCTGACTGAGTGGCCGTTGGGCAGCGGTATCATGGTCCCGGCGTTCGGGGTTGCTGTATGCATTCACTACGACTCAGGCCTGTATGGGCTGATTGCTCACGGAAGTGGCCAGGCATTGGTTTCGCCTGGCCAGCGGGTAACAGCCGACCAGGTAGTGCTGCGATCCGGGTACAGCGGCGTTGTCGATCCGCCCGGACCCGCCGGTGCTCATTGTCACTTCCAGGTGTGCGTGAACAGCGACTTCCCAACCGATATCCGGGCAAGCTATGACCCACGAACCCTGCTCATGGAGGACGAAATGTCGGCAGCAGACCTCGAAAGACTCGCTCGGCTGGAAAGCATCGTGGCGGGCAACGCCGTGAAGATTGAGTGCTACCCCGGCTGGGAGGACTTGATCGGCGTGGAAGGCGGCTTCCCGGCGGGCACCGTGCCATGTCAGGTCGTACCGCCCGACAACTGGCGTGCTGTGCCAGGCAGCCCAACCTACACGCTCACGGGGGAGCCCGCCCTTCTCGCCTGCCAGCGGCGAGGGTTCAGTTTCGCTCTGGGCCTGCGCAACACGCAAGTCGCGCAGCAAACGCACATCAATGCAGGCGACGCCACCGGTGACACCTGGCACCACACGGGAGGGTAAAAGCATGAACGAAAGAACGGTAACGCTGGCCTCGCCGACAAGGCAGGCGCTTATTTGGGCAGTTTTTGGGTTCCTCGTCGGCGCGGCAACGACGCTTATGCAGTTGCTCGTTACCTTGTCCTTGAATCCCGTCACTGATCTGAATATGTGGGGCATCAGTGCAGGCGCAGCCGTCCTTGCGGCGGGCATTGGTTACTCCTTGCCCTATTTGAAGGCGGTGCTTCCGCCGCCGCCCGCCTGATGCTAAGGGTACTGAGAGAACTGGAGTCGAACACCTTCGCCATGCTAATTGCGTTGTTCGTGTTCATCCTGACCCTGTTCCTCATCGCGATCATTGCCGATGCCATACTGCACATCGTGGACTGGGGCACAGTGCTGGGGCTCGGAGGCATGGGAACAGGAAACACGTTGGGTTCCTCAGCGTCCCAGATGATGTCAAATCGATCCGCCAACTACACGCCGCTGGTGGCGAACCCTAACGCAACCCCGCTGCCAGTGAACCCTAACGCAACCCCGCTGCCAGTGAAATCTCACGATCCCGGTGACTTGACGTAGGAGGAACCACCATGAAACTTACAGGTACGGGCGTCTGAGGATTGCCCTCGGTGCGCTGTTTCTGTCCAGCGCCCTCCTGGTGTACGTCTTACAAACGGACCTGGGCATACCTGCGCAGAGAGTAATCGTCGACTACAGCGACGGCCCTATCCTCGAGGTGTCCATCTCGATTGCGACCGCAACGAACACACCGACAACCACGCCCACGCCGACCCGCGCGGCGGTGCTCGTACCAACTTCCACGGCCACGGTCGCTCCCCCTCTTGTAGTTGCGGCGGCAATGCCCCCCACGCCCCACGTGGTGCCCGTCTCGCCCGACGGTCCGTTATCTCTGTACTTACCATCCATGCACGCTGCGGAGGACCAGCACGGGCTACCACGCGGGATCCTGTGGGCAATCGCCATGAAGGAGTCTGGTGGAGTCCACCTGTATGGTGCGAACAACTTCTGGGGTTACGGTCCCGGAATTGACTTCGCGTCGAAGGATGAGGCGATCAACACGGTTGCCCAGCAGTTCGCTCATTGGGTCGACGTGTGCGGGTCCGTGCATACCGCGCTCAGTATGTGGCAGAGCGGTTCCTGCTCATTCGATAACGGCTACGCCGACCGCGTGCTGGAGTTCATGGATTGACTTGACACACGCCCAAACAAGCGGGTATGGTGTATCAAAAGGAGCACACTTTTGATTACCCAGATTCAGCAGATGATTTCAATGAAGGTCAGTCTCCAGGTCAGCCGGAGCGGTACCACGAATATGTATCGGATCATGCTTCTCGAGGACGGCGACGGGTGCGAAGGGGTTGATGTCCCGGTAATGATCTCCGAGTGGGTAGGACTTGTGAAAACGGGCGGCTTCTTCATGGTCCACGACCTGCGCTCGAATCAGAAAACCTCGGGCAACGGGGCACTGGAGCCAATTGCCCGTCCTGCGTGGGCGGCAAACGATCCGAGCCGACTATCAGGCTCGACGAACGACCTATCGCTCATCAACAACGAAGAAACTATTGGGGATGCCCGGAAGTGATCGACGGCGATCTATGGGTTGATTGGTCTACAGGGCCGTGGCGCGGTCGCTCACTACCAGCCTTTGGCACGCGCAGGATTTGTTGGCATCCGTTCGGAGGAGTTTCCCAGCCCTGTATTCCGTTCCCGTATTGCTGGCTGGAGGCGATTGGGTGACTCGGACTGCTTCCTGATGATCGAAGGTAAGCTCCTCCAGTTGTGTTTGCTGTGCGGCAGCACCGGCTGGTGCTGGGAAGCCCCGGCGCGCAATGGGTGGAGCTTATGCGACTCGTGTTTCAATCCGCAGCGGGACGTCATCTGGATATGGATTCACTCGGAGAGGCGCGGGCCAAACACCATCAAGTCCTACGTCGTCAAAGGCGTGGAAACGAACCGAATTCCACTGAACTAAGGAGAACCCGATCATGAGCAAGAGCACGTCTGTCAACGAATCCACTCCGACTGATTTCTTCAACTT
>Ga0100403_1000585_pt1 | contig 36181 bp, 39 predicted proteins | sample CryGeymet201501t_FD_83663 | JGI IMG/M metagenome (GOLD analysis project Ga0100403, IMG submission 83663) | Groundwater microbial communities from Crystal Geyser aquifers in Utah, USA - Crystal Geyser metaG 2015-01t | ecosystem: Environmental > Aquatic > Deep subsurface > Groundwater | place... | reverse complement strand
AGGCATACAGCCCGATGTAGTCTTACTCCCCAACTATTCCAAATCTAGTAGCAATATTATGCTAGCCATCAAAAAGCTACTACCTCAATCGCTGTATTTAGGAGGAGACGGATGGGGCGAGAACTCATGGGGCTTTGTAGAGCATGGCCCTAATCTGAACGGCTTAATTGGCTACACCGCTCGCGGCAATATTCCAACAGACCAGGCCTTAAAGTCATTTTCTCTTGGACGCAAAGTCTTGAAAGAGCCATCCAAAGCAAAGGCCATTCCAAGCAGCGGAAGCGCATTAACTATTCTTAAAATCTTTGACTCATTAGAAAGCTTTTTATGCACTAGAAAACCTAAAACTCGTGCAGCCTTTAGGGAGCAATTTACGCACCATAGAAACAAATTCTTTATCCCATCGTGGGGCATTGGAGTGTATCAACTAAAGGACTCTAAAATCACATTTCACTCTGCGGAGAGTCTATGAATCAAAAAAGACTCAACTTGCACCAAGTCCAATATCTAAGCCTAAGCACTGCTACCCTATTCTCTGTGTTTGTCTGTGCACTCGTGGTGCTCTACTTAGCCTCCACTCAACACAAAGATGCAGTGGAGTTCGCTAAACGGCAACTAGAGCAAGACTCGCTAAGAGTTGCACGACGGATAGAATCCGAACTCTTGGTCAACAACCCAAAAGCTGTTCCTGCTCTTGCCGAGCATTTCGAAAGACAAGAGGGATTTTCTAGAATCTCTCTTGAACCCCAAGCGCCGAACAATTGCCAGGACTTTCCCTGCACTCTAGATAAAGACGAAAGCATCTTTAGAATATATGCAATGGAAACCCCCTCCGGCCTTCAATTTTTAACTGTTGCCCAACTAAAACCTTCGTTTTACTCGGCACTTGATTTGCGAGTTATTCTGGGAATGATCTTTGCTATATTTGTGCTCACCCTAGGTGCCGTTTTTATCCAAAGACAATACACAAGAAAGCACATCGTTGGCCCCATTGAAAATCTACTAAGCCAATCCACTAGTGCCGAAACACTCCCCGCTGAATTCCCCTCAGAACTTGTAAAGCTAGCTGATGAGCTCCATCAATCGATCGAAAATCGCGACAAGGCAGTGTATGGTCAACTCGCAAGTGGCGTCATTCATGATTTAAGAACACAGCTTCACTCGCTAACATCTGCCGTAGCTCTCGTGTCTGAATCACAAAAAGGCACCGAGCAAAGACTCCAGCGTCTTGAACTTTTAAACAATGCCGCTCAACGGAATCTTCCTCGAATGCAAAAAGTGATCGAAGAAACGCTGGATAGCTTAAAGGGCTTAAACATCAAGCCCGAAGAAAACGACATTAGCCAAACGGCACGCAACGCCATTCAAGACTGCAGCGCCCTTGCCACAAGCCGCAACGTAAAACTTAGCTGGGACATCCAAGAAAGGCTTCTTGCCAAACACGACAAGATCCAGCTGGAAAGAGTCTTAAGTAATCTTATCACCAACGGTATTGAAGCCGTCTCAGAACACGATTCCACTCTTAAGCAAGTGCATGTCTCTATTTCGCGCGGGAATGGATGTTTAGAAATTGCTGTAGAAGATTCTGGCCCTGGGCTAACCGTTGCTCGCAAAGATTTATTCAAGCTCTTTAAGACCTCAAAACCAAACGGAACAGGGCTTGGCCTTGTTCTTTCTAAAAAAATTGTCGATGCCCACCAAGGCCGCATCTACTCAACAGTCTCACAAACACTAAAGGGAGCCAAATTTGCAATTGAGCTCCCAATGGAAAGTGAAGGCACAGCATGAGCAGGCCGTTTAAAATCTTAGCTGTTGATGATGATCCCACATGGCTAGAGCAAATTCCCATTATTCTTGAGGGCCAAGGCCAAGTCTACACAGCCGCTACTATCTCAGAAGCTATAAGCAGATTAGAAAATGAAATTTTTGATTTAGTTTTGCTGGACCTTAACTTCGATGATGACTCTCGCACGGGGCTTGATGTCTTCCAAAACATCCTCACTCTAGATGCCATGGTCGATGTCACTGTGGTGAGTGCTGAAACAAGAATTGAAAAAGTGGTGGAAGTTTGCAATGCAGGCGTGAGCAAGTTTGTTCCTAAGCCCGTCTCACCGCAAAAGCTAAGAGATGAAGTAGCAGCAGTTCTGTCGCTCAGAGCCACTCGAATAGCAAGCCTAAGGGCCAAACAAAAGTTTTCTCCACTAGAGCCCATTGTCGGCGAATCCGAAAAGCTACTTTTTGCAAAAGAAGAGCTTATTCGTATCGCAAAACAAGGCGTAGCCGACATCCTCTTAATTGGTGAAACCGGCACTGGAAAAGAGCTCTTTGCGAGAGCATTTTCACAACTTGTAGACCCATGCGCTCGCCTTCTGCCATTAAACTGCGGAGCCATCTCAGATTCCCTTGGTGAATCCGAACTCTTTGGCCACGTAAAAGGCGCATACACCGGCGCAACACGCGACAGAGCCAGCATTTTTGAAATGGCGGCAGGCGGCTGTGTGTTCTTAGATGAAATTGGCGAGATGTCTGCAGTTCACCAAACCAAATTGCTTAGAGTGCTCCAAGAGCGCAAAGTCACCCGCCTTGGCGACTCAAGAGAGCGCTCGTGTAGCTTTAGAACTATATCAGCAACCCATGTAGATCTTCCCAAAGCGGTGGCAGAGGGCAAATTCCGAGAAGACATATACTACCGGCTATCAAAAGCCGTGATTCGCATTCCGCCTTTACGCGAAAGACTCGAAGACATTCCCATGATCGTCACCCAACACAGAAAAAACCTAAGCAACTCACGAGAATTTAGCTTAGGCGCGATAGAGGCCCTATCCTCCTACGATTGGCCCGGCAACGTAAGGCAGCTTCTTGCCATTGTTGAAGCGCTTGCACTAAACGGAGAAAAAGATGTCGTCAAAGAGGCAGAAGTGAAACGTATTCTAGCAAGGCAGATTGTGCGAAGAACGGTTAAACCAAGTAGCTTCTTAGGATCTTTGGCCTCTGAGGTAATCTCCAAAGAACGACAGCGATTCACTGTGGCCATCAGAGACGCTGGCGGCAAAAAGCAGGATGCCGCCAAACGCTTAGGGATTTCTAGAGCTACGTTTTATCGTAGGATGAATGACTTGGGGTTGAATTAGCATTGTAAAGTTTCGTTCTCCTTAAGAAGCCTTGTCTTCAGCGGATTGCTCTTTTACTCTTATCTTATACATCTGAACCTTTGAAATTAATCCAGCCCTACTAATTCCAAGCTTTTTAGAGGCCTTTGATTTATTTCCATTACATTCCATTAAAGCAACAGTTATAAGTTCACGTTCTACCGCCTGTAACGTTTCCTTTAGAGTCCCCTCAAGTCGTCGTCCTTGCACTTTTTTAACTGGGTTTAGGGTTCTTAAATTCAAGTGCTCGAAAGAAATAATATTTTCATTTCCACTCACACTTATTGCACGGTCCAGAACCCCAAAAAATTGATTGAAATTTCCAGGATAATTTATCTGAGAGATCGTCTCGAGCATTTTATCTGCGATGGTTTTTGTCTTCTCTGTTTTTTCTTGCACATAGCTCTTTGCAATATCAGGAAGTAGGTTTCTTATTTCCCTCAGACTCGGAAGCCGCACTGGATCTTTGACAATTTTATAAAACAATTGGGAATCAATACTGTCTGGGCTCTCAACAAATGAACAATCCTCCCCTGTCGTAAACAGGACTCTAGGCCCCATACTTTCTAATTTATCGCTGGAGCTTAACGTAGCTGCAATACGACGTTGAGAAACTAACGAAAGACGCTCTATTTCATGAAAGGCTATAGTTTTATACCTCCCCAATCGAAGTAAATTCAGAGCATCATCTAAACTTTTATTAAATTCTTCATTATCTGAAACAGAGTCCACAACCAAAGAATCCTCTGGCTTAAATCCGAGTAACACGGTAGCCCAAGCCACATAGTGCCGCCTACCAGTCCCTTCTTCTCCAAATAGTACGATAGGAAACCCTAAGCTTGCTGCCCGACTGATCTCCCTTTCGACAATTTCCAAGTGATAGTGAAACATCAAGTTACTATCGTCCAACCTGCAAAGACTCTTAAATCAATTACGAACAAGTAAAAACTAAAATACGCCACATAAGGCACTGTTTTTATTGACTCTCCCAAACCATGTCCCCAGGTGACACGCAAGAAATTCATACTCAAACAATCAAGCAAATAGACCGATAGAAAAGGATAGGCACTTATGACAACTTTGACTAAATCACGATTTAAATTGGGCATGCAGTGCCCACGGAAAATCTACTATTCGCTGAACAAAGAATACGCTAATACCAATGACTCAAACGATTTCCTGAAAGCACTCGCAGAGGGCGGCTTTCAAGTAGGAGAATTGGCTAAGCTCTACCACCCTAGAGGAGTAGACATTCAAACTCTTGACTACGAAGAGGCCAAGAAACTCACAACTAAGGAGCTGACTAAAGAAGAAGCCACCATTTATGAAGCTGCGCTAAGTTTTGAGAATCTTTTCGTTCGAGTGGATGTCCTTAAAAAGCAAGGCAACCACTACGAACTAATAGAGGTTAAATCCAAAAGCACCGATGAAGGCTTTTTCCATGAGATCTGGCAGAAATCTGATTCTAACAAATTGGCAAGTGGCTACAAGGAATACATGCTCGACATTGCCTTCCAATTTTGGGTGGCTAAACACGCACTTCCAAAAGACGCTCAGGTTACAGCCAAGCTTATGCTTTGCGATAAATCCAAACACACAAGTGTTGAGGGCCTTCATCAGCTATTTTCATTACGCATCAACCCCAAGACTGACAGAAAAGAATGTGTCGTAAATCATCAAGCTCACACCAAAGATCTAGGAGAACCGATCCTCACAGCCTTTGATGTGACGGGTGAGTGCCTCAAGATATTTGATGTCTTCAGTGAAGGTGGCAAGGGCTTTGAGCAATGGGTAGCGACTTTAAGCAAAATCTGCGAAGCCAACTCGCTACCGGATTGGCACCTAAGCCACAAATGCAACGCTTGCGAATTTCTCGCAGACGAGACTCAGCTTAGCCAGGGCCTCAAACATGGTCGCCATCAATGCATGAGTGAAATCGGAGGCCTCAGCCCAACACAATTAGAAGAGCAGCCTATCTTTAACGTTTGGAGCCTTCACTACACCACTACAAATCGCCTCATCAAGGAAGGGCGTCTACTGTTAAAGGAACTTAGCTACGAGGATCTGTTGCCCAGAACTCCAAACCCTAAATCCGATGGACGAATTGAAACATGGGACAGAAAATGGCTTCAGGTAGAAGCTGCCATTAAAAGGGAAAAAAACAAAGAGTTCATTCTTCTTGAAGCCCTCGGTGAGGAGTTTGCAGAGTTCAAATACCCGCTGCACTTCATTGATTTTGAAACAAGTATGGTCGCAATTCCCTTTCACAAGGGCATGCACCCTTATGAGCAAATGGCTTTTCAGTTTTCACATCACACGGTAGATAAGACTGGCGAGATCGCACACAAAACTCAGTTTCTCCACCTCAAACCTGGAGAGCTCCCGAATTTGGAATTTCTCCGAGCGCTAAAAGCTGCACTCGAGGGGGACCAAGGCACCATTTTCAGATACTCAAACCACGAAAACACTGTTTTATGTCAACTCCACTCGCAACTCGATGAATTAAACCCACCAGATAAAAGCGAACTACAAAGCTTTATTGAATCCATCACCCGCAAAAGATCTGAAGACAAGAGAACCTTTAAGTGGCAAGGCCAACGCAACATGATCGACCAATGGGAACAGGTTAAGAAATACTATTGGCATCCTGAAATGAAAGGATCAAATTCAATCAAAAAGGTGCTCCCTGCAATACTCAATCAAAGCAAATATCTACAAGAACTCTACTCAAAGCCAAACTACGGCAAAGACATCAAATCACTTAATTTCAAAAACAAACAATGGGTCAAACTAGAAAACGGTAGAGTTATAAACCCCTACTCAAGTCTTGAACCGGTATTTACAGACATAGACATGAGGGAATTCGAACCGGAAGTAGAGTTTGAAGAGATCAACGAAGGCGGCGCTGCGGCTACAGCATGGGCGAGAACACAGTTTGTCTTAATGAGTGAACTTGAACGGAAGCGTATCGGCCAAGCCCTGCTGAGGTACTGCGAGCTAGACACCTTAGCTATGGTGATGATTTATCAACATTGGCGCAAGCTACTAGAAGAGGCCAATCTACTGCCGGAGGTAGCTTAGATGCGGAGAACGACAAATGAGTAAACAATACTACCGAATCATGTTAGGTAAAAAAAACGTCCATTCCGCATTATGCAAGGAACAAGGCTTCATTGGAGCTGACTTTGGCTTCAAAGATAGCTTGTCGGAATTTCTTCCCAACGATAGACGTGACTTCAATCAACATTACGCACCTAAATACCTGAGTACGAACCCTGATAAATCCAAAACAACTGCAGGTTTGGCGTGCGGCGCACTTTGGACAGTTTCCAAGGGCTTAAGACCTGGGGATATCGTTCTAGCGCCCGATGGGGAAGGCTCTTACTTTGTTGGTGAAATAGCTGGAGAGTACTACTTTGAAAAAAATCAACCCCTCCCTCATCGACGGCGTGTAAAGTGGTTTCATTCTAACATACCAAGAGAAAATTTTTCTCAGGAACTTAAGAATTCGTCTGGTTCAATAGGCACCACTTGTAACATCAGCGGTTATGCCAAGGAAATTGAAGAACTCATTAACGGCGAAGGGCCTGCTATGATTATCGCTACAAATTCTCAAATTGAGGACCCAGCTTATTTTGCAATGGAATCTCATTTGGAAGCTTTTCTTGTTCAAAACTGGAATAAATCTGATTTTGGAAGAAACTACGACATCTATCAAGACGAAGAAGAGGGTTTTAGTGGACAACAATTTGAAACCGATACGGGTAGAATTGACATTCTAGCCATCAGTAAGAATAAAAAAGAATTACTTGTAATTGAATTAAAAAGAGGTCGCGCAAGCGATGTAGTTGTCGGACAGATTCAAAGATATATGGGTTACGTCGTAGAAGAGTTGGCAGAAGCGGGGCAAATTGTTAGAGGAGCTATCGTTGGATTGGAAGATGATCAAAAAATTAAAAGAGCTTTAGTTGTGACCAACAACATTGACTTTTATCGATATGAAATACAATTCACTTTAAAAAAAATTACGACCTCTTCAGACATTCAGCAGAAAAGGTAGAATTAAAATGAGCAGTGACTACAAATGGAATAAAATTAAAAAAACTTTAAACAAGGCTAGTATTGCAGCAAAAGAGAAACTAAAAGATTTTCATACAGAATACGAAAGCTCAGAGCTAAAAACAACCATCGATGGAAAGGCTGTAAAAGCTAAGCAATTTCTAAATGAGAGCGGTGTTACTGCAGTAGCTAAACAGGCTACTACGGCGACCTCTGACGTGTTCGATACTGTCGCTGGCACAAAAACACTCAGAGCCGTGGAAGAGCGATTGGAACTACAATCTAAGTACAACGATGTTCTTGCAGCAAAATTAGAAGAAGCACTGCAAAGAATTGCCAAGCTGGAAGAAGGGTCAAAAAAGTTAGATGAATGCTAGGGATTTCCTCCTAAAATATGGTCCTGCAAAAAAAAGTATTGAAGATTGCTGCCGTTTTTGGATTCAAGAGCGAACTGTTGATGATTTTTTAAGCACTCCTATTGTGGGAGGCCTTCTTCTTTCTGACTACATGATAAATCCTGATCACTGGAACCGACTACCAAATGAACTAAAAGAGGGATTTGGCACTTTGATGGGCGCAAAGGCTGACACTTATGCTGAAGTAAAAAGCTTATTATTAGAAAAAGTTACCAAGGGCGAAAGTTCCTTGAATGGTCTAATGAATAAAATTCAAGGGCAAATGGGAGAGCTCATTTTTAAGGACTCTGTAGGTCATGCTGCAAGCTTGGCGAAAAGTGGCTCGCAAGAAGGCTATGATGTGATAGTCAATCACGGTGATACGCTACAGTTTGTTCAAGTAAAGGTCTATGAAGATGCCAACCAGGTGCTAGAGAAAATTCGCAACGTCAATGAGAAAATTGCAAACAATGGAATTGAGGCCTTTGAAGGTGCTCCAGTTGAAAGTATTGATTTTGCGGTTAATGAAGAAATTTTCGAGGAGGTTAAGCGCAGAGCATTGTCTGAAGGACTACCCAACAAAATATTAAACATTGGAGCTTCGCGCGAAGAGATTCGATCCATTTACAAAGAAGGTACTGTTGACATTATTGATACCAATCCACTTGGTGGATTCTTTTCAAGCCTAGTCGGAGGAGTGCTCACGGCTGCGGCTATGACTGCAGCAGTAAACGCCTATTTAGTATATTCAAAGGCAAAATCACGGGAGGAAGCTATGCGTGATTTTGGATACGGAACTATGACGAGCACCAGTGGGCTTGCAGCAGGCCTTGCAACCAGAGCGGGGATTGTTGCATCCACTGACATGCTCTTGATCCTTGAACTCGAAACCGTTGCGACCCTACTCGGCGGCCCTATAGGCCTAGCCTTTGCATTTGGAGCAGGCATTAGTGGTCGAGCCCTTGCACGACGCTTAGCTGATAGGCAATATCTGAGCGATTTGCTATTTATAGGAAACGAAAATCTAAAGCGCGCGCTTCTAAAGGCAGCTTGAAGTAGTATTAGGCCTTACAATCAGGCAGAAAAATTGCTAAACCACTGAAAATATTAAAGAGCAACCCTCCGCTGCCACCTTCTCATTTGACATCAAGCTGTGTCGATGACTATACGCGTTATATGACTGACAAACGCACCGATGCAAGCAATGAAAAGGGTAAAGTTATTCGCTTCCCCAAGATAACAACCAAAAATAAAGCAAAGCTTGCTCGCTCTCAAACGCCAATTAAAATCACCAAACTCCCCCAAGCAATTGGCCCCATCGAGCAAAAAATGCAGCTTGTTCTTAACAGAATTAAAGATTCCAAATACCCAGACACTTTTGACTGGGGCGTCTACGACAAGATTGCTGCCCGTTACGGCGAGAATCAACCTCGCGGGAGCGTGGTGTTTAACACCACGCTTAAGCTTGTGAACTACCACACAAGCTGTAGCCAATGTCACTATGCTTTTGAAATCGATTCTTATGGCAGAGGCTGCATTCACAACTGCATTTATTGTTACGCTAAAGATCAACTAACGACTCATGGTTTTTGGAACAGACCCATGCCCTTTCCTGTGAATTTGGCTGAAGTGCGCAAAGTCTTCTACACAGTCTTTGAAACTAACAAAAAAAGCAAATGGCGTGAGATCTTAGAAAAACGCATCCCCATTCGCATTGGGTCTATGAGTGATTCATTCATGTGGATGGATCGCAAATACAAAGTCACTCAAGAACTTTTAAAGATTTTAAATTTTTACAATTATCCCCACATAATTTTCACAAGATCTGATCTTGTCGCTCATGATGACTATTTAAAGCTTCTCAATAAAGATTTAGTCTCCGTGCAAATGTCTATTTGTGGTGGCAATGAACACCTCACTCAACTTATTGAGCCAGGAGCTCCGAGTGTGCTGCGCAGACTTAAAGCACTCAAAACTCTAAACGAAGAAGGATACTGGACCACTGTCAGAGTGAATCCTCTATTTCCGATGTACCCAGACGGATACTTCACCGACCCTGACTCAATCCGCATGCGTTTTGGCAAAAAAGAAAATTGCCCAGAGTTTATGCTCTTTGAAGCAGAATTCATCGCCCAGCTAAAAGAACATAAGGTCCCCAGCATGCTTGCAGGATTTGTAAGACTCTCTACCTGGGCCATTAATAACATGACACGAGAAACAGGCATTGATTTTAAATCTTTCTTTAAACCAGAGTTGCTAGCTGGCCACGGTGATAAACGTTATTCAGATTCTGAAATTGCTTTTTACTACAAACTTATTCAAGCTGAGTGCGCCAAGAACGATATTCGCTTTAACACTTGCTTCATTGGCAATGGATTAAAAGACTACTACCAATACCAAGAGCTTTGGGACAACAAAGGCGACTGCTGTGACGCCAGAGGCAATGTGAAAGCATTCCAAGCCAGCTCACAAGAAGTGCCCTGGGAGTTTAGAGAAAAACAAGCTGCTTGCAAAGAAATCGCTCAAAAAAGTCGAAAACAAGTAGAAGAGATGCGCGAGATTTACCGCCCGCAAAACTTCACAGAAGAAGCACCTCAACCTACACTCTAAGAGATGGCAAAGACACTTCCTGGAATTAACATTCAGTGGCCATGGAGCCAGCTAATTGCAGAAGGCAAGAAAACTGTAGAAACTAGAACTTATCCCATCCCGGAAAAATTTAGAGGCAAACCTCTAGCGCTCATTGAAACACCGGGCCCAAAAAAAAACCTAAACCTTTTTCCAGAACTCACTGGTCGCCCCGAGAAAGCAAGAATCATTGCCATAGTCACCTTTGAGGATGACTACCTGTTCACCACTGAGCACAAATGGCGCATTCACAAGAAATACCACTGTGTGCCCACAGACAACCCTCAGTTTAAGTGGAGCCCCAACAAAGAAAAATGGGGATGGAAGGTGGGCAAGATAAAAAAGTTATCCTCTCCGAAACCTGCTCCAAAGAAACGCGGAATTGTCTTTGCTAAGGGGTGCAAGGTTTAAGCTTGTAGGAATTCAACCATGGCATCTTCGTTGTTTAGCCAGGGATTAGCCTTACCGCTAATAGTCTTAACTGAATCCATCATTAAAATTCTTGCGACAAAAGAACTGCGAAAAACTCGGAAAATCTTCACATGAACAATATCAGAGCCCTGTAGAAGGACATATACCACAGGAAGAAAACTGAATGTTCCAAACCAAAAAAATCTCCGAATCTCCCATGAATAGAACTCTTGGAAATAAAAGAGAGGATAAGCAATACACAAAGCTATAAGCAAAGACACAGACACAAAAATCTTGACTAGAGAATGAAAGTAATCGCGTTTGATATAATCGACAAAAAAATCTTTTAACTGATCAGCAGACCATTGTTTGTTTGAGTCTTTACATGCCTCATAATACTGCCTATGAGTCATTAGCAATCTAACAAACTCTTCTCTAGTTCTAGCAACAGGATCAGTTTTACCCATTAGCTTCCATAAGGTACGCGTCCCCTCTAAGGTTTGCTTATCAAAGTAGTCTACCCGAGACAAAATATGAGCTCCGAAAAAAACTCCAAACGTTCCCCACAGGGCACTAAGTATTCCTAATCCTGTTACGAAAGAAGAATCCATTATGCAGCCTCAACGGCACCCTTCAACTTGAGAAGCTGCTTTAAAATAAATTCTTCTGGTCGCAAAGAGGACTCTTCTTGCCTACGGAAGTCATTTACTATTCTATTTAGAGCGGCTTTGTTTATAAGTCCGACATCGCAAAGAGCATTAAATTCATCCTTGGTAATACCTGTAACAACCTCAAAGAACTCCGGATCTTTAGTATTAATTACGTGACCAATCTTGTGCTCTCGAAACTGTGTCATATAGATAAAGTCCGCCATACAGATTGCAAGCCTCTTAATCTGAGTAGCTACCCATTTTTTCTTGGATTTGATCTCTTTATCCCCGTCTTCTTCAAACTGCTTATTTTCTTCTGCGATATCCTCATCGTCTTTAGGTTGAGACTTTTTGCGTTTTAACTCATCGGCATCTTTACCAATTTTAATAAAATCCTCAATGCCACCAACTTCTTGGGTGCGATAACCTTTAATCTTCTTAAGAGCTTCGAAAAGCGCCGGATTATTCTCAAATTGTGTAAGTGAAGCAAAATCGAGAAGTGCGTCACTGGTAATTCTCTTCGCAAGCGCTACCCTAGACCCGGTTTCATTAAGTGCTTCAAAAATATCTTTTGCAACGGTTTTACTACTCTTGAGACTACCCTCATAAAACCGCCTAATGTTAAGCGTGTCACACAGGCCTTCGAGTACAGGGTCAATATTAGCTATAAGACCGCCCTCTTTTTGCTCAATGGTATCGAGTTGGTCAGCAAGAGCATCTGCGTACTCGTATGTGGTCCTCAAGCATCTCGAAATTGCAAAATCGAACACCCAAGATTTAGGTTTCAAAACCTTTTTGCTAGCTCTATCCACCCAAGCGGATTGTACTCGGAATATTGCCTGAAAGTAACTCTCGGCAGATTTCACATCGTTTAACACTAAAATCGAGTCCCATTCCTTAATCGTTACTCCCGTTAGAAATCGTTTTACAGTCAGAGTAATCGTACCCCTTTTTCCTGCCTCCGAATTCACTCGGCTAATCACAGATTGAATGTGACTTTTATCCTTGGCGATTTGCTCTTCGCTGATATCTGCATTATCCGACGTACCCGCAGCATTTATTATCTCAAAATCCTTAAAATAAGGATGCCTTTTAAGCATCTTACTTAGAGCCTTTACAGAGGCAACTCGATTAAGCCACCACACCGTATGTCGTTTGACAGGCACCCCGAGGTTGTCACCAAGTTTGCCGAACACAGAAATAGCTCTGGCATCAAAATCACGCTTACACAAACCCTCCATAAAATGCTCAACTGCATCCGAGTGGTTAAACCCCTTAGCAGTTGCCTTGAAAAGTTCATTCAAAGAAAAATCTAAATCATCAGTAAGAAAACTATTAGTTTGTTGTTTGATATCTTCTTCGGTGATTTCAATGGTCGATATATCGAGATCAGGCATTACTCTATATATTTTAGGGTCTAAAGCACGAGCAGTTGCAATCTCATCCCGTTTGTTTGCCTGCTCATCCAGATAACTATAAGTAAAAACTTGCTCCGGGCAAAAATCTTCAAACTGTATCAAGCGAAATGGAGTGCCAGATAAATCAAGCCTTTTCTTCCATTTTAGTTGATCGATTATGTAACGTGCCCTTTCAGTTCGACTTCCAAAATGAACTTCATCAAATATAATCAAGTCCCATTTACATTTTATAGCCTCATCGAGCCACTTCTTTGCTTTACCGTGCTCATCAATAGATAGATCTTGCAGTGAAACACATAAAACTAAAGGACCATCAGTACCAGGCAACTTTCCATCCATTAGAAGATGGTGATCTGCGGCGCGCTCTTTAAACTTTTTTGCACGCACAGCAATCCAACCTTCAAATTGGACGTGCTCCATAACAGTGTCAATCCATTCGGACATGACCTCAGGTTTGTAGGTAACAATTAGGGTATTCGTGGCGCCATAAGCCTTGGCAAGGTGCATGCCAGTAAAACATTTGCCAAAACGCATTTTTGCGTTGAGAAGAAATCTATGGGGATTAGAGGCACCATCGACTACATGTTCATCATATTCGTGTCTAAACCACCGCAAAGCCTTCTCAACCGCGGCAGCTTGCTCCTTGCGCATAGGGAAAGATTGAATGCGACCGCAACCGTATTTAAGCAGATTAAAAGCTTTCTGAACTTCTTCTACCGTAGTTTCAAACCACTCTCGTCCAGCTCCTTCGACCTTTCGTTTTACGCCCTTTTCTAGCAATATCTTATGAACATCGTAATCTCTTTTTCCAACGGGGAGTTTCTCTGAGAAAAGTATAATAACCTCTTCTGGATTGGAAGTCCCCTGCTGCTCTCTAATGCGCTCCTCAACACGCCCAACTGACGCGTCACCAATCTTCAACCATCCCTTTTCTTCGTAGGTTGGTGTGCTGTATACGTAGAGTTCACGGACCGAAGTTTCTTCAGCCATCAGCTCCATTCCTTTACTTTTCGTTTGATATGTGCTCTTTGTTCAAGGGGTATAGAAAAATGTTTGTAAAGATCTTCTTCTGAAGCATACTTATCGAGATCAAAGTCTGGGACCCAAGACCAGGTATCCCGTTTGATATTTTGAGTATTTTTCCTTAATCCAACTAAGTATCTAACCCAGTCACTCTTTATATACTCAAGGAATCTACACGCCTCAGCTTTTGAGTTAAAATCTTTTACAACACTGTAGGTCTCACTACATATTGAGCCAGGTTCAATTAAGAACATCACATTTGTCGGAATTGTAGAGCGCCTATTTCCCTTTGAGCCTCCGGCGGCCTTAGAAACAACCACCTTATAATTTTGAATTAGATTCTCATTTTTGGTAATTGAGGCTTTTGGTACATAGTAAACTTGACGCCTCTCAAAGTAGCATTTTATGGCTCCCTTGCTTTGGTGAGCGTCTAGTTTTCTAGTTTTATACAAGTTTGATGGCACTCCGAAAGCATTTCTGGGATAAGCCACGTCACCGACCCAACCGCCCGACCATTTAGCCCTAAGTCCTCTCACCACCTCAATTCCCAGAGGGTCATCTGGTAAAATATCTAAATTCGACGCATCAATTACATGAGTTTCGCCATTTGATATATAATCAAATACATTATAGTCGGCTTCTTTGTCATATTGGAGAAAACAAACACCCCCATTGATATCAACCGTAGGAAAAACCTCACTGCTGTTAGAAAAGTTAGTTATAGATTTCAGATGACGAGAGCCAAGGATTTTCTCACGAAATTTATCCAACCCCTTTCCTCCTGCAAACCACCTCGATGGAATTACAACAAGGAACTGCTCGATTGGGGCAAGAATAAGTTGATCTACAAACAGATTATAAACAGGAATGGCACTTTTACCAGTACCTCCTCCATCAGACTCCTGATAAGGAGGATTACCTACTGCGATTACCTTTTTGCCATCTCTGTTGCTTTTAATGAAATTTAACATTTCTTCAAACTCCTTTTGAAATATGTTCTTGTCTAAACGACCGTTACTCTCTGCTAGAAAAGTGCCGCGTCGAATTGTTTTCGTGACATCTTCACTATGAGATGCCTCGTTACCAAATAACGTCCTTTTTGCTAGATAATAATGTCTCTCGTCTATCGAGAGCCCAAAATACCTTTCACTTCTCAATTCAGAAAGAATCTCTTCGAAACTAGCTAAGGGGCTTCCCCGTTGTTTTTTTACAACACAGGTACGCAATGCTGCCGCAAGGAGAATCTCTCCCGCCTTGCAAAACGGATTAAAGAAAACAGTATTGTCATCCAAGAAACATTCATCTGGGATTAAAGAGACAAGCTCATAGGCTTTCTCCAAACGCATTACTGGCTGATCACGGCCTATTGTACACCCAAGAATGTCGACTATGTGAGAGTCGAGATAAATTTTAGGATTTGAACTCACTCTACGCTCCTCTCTTCACATTTATTTTTGGAAATACTTTTATGGTTCCTTGAAGAGCTTGAGTAACAAATTTGAACTCTTTGTAGGTTGGCGGCTTATTCCCAGCGAGTAGAGCCTCCGTGATTTTCTTGGCCTTTCTAAGTAAGAGCGGCGTTACAGGGCCGTTCGACTCAGCAGCGTAGTGATTTACCCAGGTATTCTGAAAGTCTATTGGCCGATGCCCGGTGTCTCTGAACCACTTTTTAGATGTCTTTGTTCTTTCAGCGTATTCAAAAGCATTGTCGGAGCTACTCAATGCGGTAAGAGCTTCATTTTGCGAGATTTGCCAATTCAGAGCGCACATCACATGTCCTAAAAATTCTGTAAGCTGCTTTCTCGGGAGCCTTTCTCCAGCCTTTTCTAGTTCATTCCGTAACTCAGAAAAAACACGTGCTCGTGTAAGCTCAACATTCTTTTCACAAATATCGATCGCCCATAGAGTATTTACGGTATTAGCTACAGCTACGTACGTTGGGTACTTTTCACCGGCTCTCTTATATTTTCTCTTAAGTGCCTCTACCCTTTTTTTAAAAATTGAAAGAACAATATTTCCATGTCCACATGTCGGCTCAAAAAAGAAAACATTCTCATCCTTCCAATGTCTTGATTCAATCAACTCTAACATTTGAGATATATATTTTTCGGGCGTGAATACTTCTCCGAGATCCCTTACCCTTGAGTCACTACGATAATGTTCAATGTTTGCAATAAGTGTCTCTGACATACACTTGGATCGGATTAGTCATGAGTTCGATTTAGTCCTAATTTATCTTATAATGAAGTTTTCACGAGCACTGCACAATTGTGTCCCGAGAGGACACGGTAACAGCAAGAAACTCATATTTCGTCGATATTTTGACCCTATTTGAACTGCCAATTATTGGTCAAAGCAACTATGAAATCTTCCTTTTGTAATAAAATGTTTCTTTTGCATCGATCAGTGTCCCCAGATGACACACTCACGCTTTATCTTTTTTATATGTCTAGAATGGAATACGCAGAAAGAGTTCTGAGAGTGCTTAGACTTCTGATGCAAAGGCGCCAAACAGGGGTGTCTTTGAATGAACTTATGCGCACCTTTGATGTCTCTAGACGTACTATTTATCGTGACATAGAAGCGCTCAAGCGAGCAGAATTTATTCTAGACTCCTACAGAGATGAAAGCGGCGTTCGCTGGATACTTGCTCAAGATCAAACAAGTAATTGATTGTTTGTAGCTATTGGATATTTATGCAGCTCTTTTAGAGTATTGCTCAATCACAGATTGAGCTTCTTTGGTCACAAGCTCAATTAAACTAGCTGGGGAAGAAACTTTAACATTCGCTCCAAAGCTCAATATCCAGTTGATAAGATCGGGAGTAATGGCAACATCTAAGTGAAGACTTATACTGCCATCTGCTTTTGCCACAACCCTCTGGCTTTTATGCCAGCTACGCTCGCGCACGTAGGGTGCAATCGTTGGTGAACAATCAAGCACAACGCTCTCAGTTTTTGAGCCTTTAAATATGCCAAACGAGGCTGAGAAAAACTCTTCAGGATTAATTTGCTCCTCTGTGTAGGCTTCTCCCATCATTTTTGCATGACTCATTCGCGGCAGAGAAAACAGCTTTATCTTCCCGTCTTTGGAGTCTTTTGCCACAAGATACAGACTACCCTTTGCAAAGTAGAGAAACTGTGGCCCCGCAAGGCGAGTGTTTGCACTCTCGTCATTAACTCCCCTATAGCTAAACTCAAGCCAGTGTTGTTCGCTACAAGCAGCTTGCACGGTATCAAGCACATCACTGCTTAATCCAAGGCCCCATTTAGGACCGGGTTCAAAAATAATTTCAGTCGAAAGTTCCGAAAGTAGATCAAGAGCTTTGGAACTCATCTTAGCAGTAATTTTCTCAAAAACTCGATCAATGTCCTGATAAAACGGAGTTTCCTTAAGTGGCGCAAGTGCGCTTCTTGCAATGTAGAGTCCTAGTAGCTCCCTGTAATCTAACACTAGATAATTGCTTACTTTGGTGTTTTTCTCAAAAATCCACCGAACGCCGCCCTGTAAATCTTTATCACCCTGTTGCAGCAGGGGAAAGCCCGCCTCAGCAAGCAGCTCAAGATCACGGTAAACTGTGCGTTTTGATGCCTTATGCCCTCTCTCACTAGCTGCTAGGTGAATATCAGCAGCACTCATGCCTTGAGGGTTCAAGGATAAGATATCGAGAATACAATAAATTCTAGCAACCTGAGAATTGCGCCCAGCCATACATGCTTATCGTCGCCGCGACAGATTTTTGTATTATTTTCAGGTTAATTTTTTGGCTCTCAAAGTGTCCTCATATGACACAAGCAACACTTATACTTAGCAAATACTTAAGAGTTACATAGTTAGGAAAAAAATGAAATTAGACGCACTCATCATAATGAAAGATCCAATGGACGAAATTCTATCAGGCAAGAAAACATGGGAAATCCGTAGTCGCAATTGTCACAAACGAGGCTTGATTGCACTGATTGAATCCAAATCAGGCACCATTGTGGGCACTGCAGAAATAGTCGATAGCATTGGGCCTTTGTCTATCGCTGAATATAACCGCAACCTAGATAAATCACGAGATATAAAGCGAAGAAGAGACACAAAGGATGATAACTATTACGCCTGGGTGCTAAAAAACGCAAAACGCTTTAAAGAGCCTGTTAAATATAAACACAAAAATGGCATCATCACCTGGCATCCAGTTAATGTGCCCGACAAACTAATCTCTAAAGCTCAGTTGAAGAAAAGAAAAAAAGCTGCTTGAAACACTCACTTCACGCTTTGAGCGTCATTCAGCCCTGGGCTCATATCATTGTCTTTAAAGGAAAGAATGTTGAGAATAGAACCGTAAACTATCGGATGCGTGGATTCTTCGCCATTCATGCATCTGCCAAATACGATGCCTATAATTTTAGCTTTCTCAAGAACTATCGACTCAAGCTCTCTAGAGATGAGCTCGACTTCGGGGCAATCATTGGATTTGCAGAACTCGTGGATGTGATCACCAGAAAGCAGGTTAAACGGAATACCCAAAGGTGGTTTACAGGCAAATATGGCCTTGTTCTAAAAAACATTATTCCACTCAAGCTTGCAGTGCCAGCTAAAGGCTCGCTTGGCTTCTGGCCTCTCAAAGGCGCCGCTTTGAACAAGTGTCTCAGTCAACTCAGTCAAAGAAAGCAGAAAATGATCTTAGACCATCCACTTTCTTAGCAGATGAGCAACTCGGTAATCTATCAGATGTAGAGAAACAACGAGTAAAAAGTTAGGCACAAGAGGCGATTGTTGTCAGGGGAGCAAAAGTAGTTCACCTAGTACTCTTAGGTCAGTTGCTGCGACTTCTATCTCGGGACTATGAATCAAACTCAGAAAGAAAATTTGCCGTTGATCAGAAGACTTCTTTCTAATCCCTCCTGAATCTCAAAGTTTCCGAATTTTTGAGGCTTCAAACCATGACAAGTTAGCACCGCGCTTGAAAATTCTTTCAAATCAGTACTTTTATGTATCAGCTCATTCCAGCCTTCGCCAAAATTTTTAGGAAAGTACTGTTCACGTGGTCTTCCTTCTACTTCTAGCAAAAATACCTCTGGCATCGTTAGGTCACTAGAGACGGACTTGTGTAAATAGAGCGTATAGTTACCATAGTCCGGCTTGTGTGCCTTAAAATCTTCTTTTTCTGTGGGCGACAGAACTCCCCTTAAACCGACCCCATAGGGCATTCCATTACTGCTTTCCCAGTGTGCTATTCTTTTACCTATGTTCAATGGGCAGTGGCGGCTTTCTTCTTTATCTCGCAGGTAAATAAACTCCAAATAATTCTGCTCAAAGAAAACAAACCTTGCGCTTGTTCCTTGTCCCGTATGCACTGTTATCTTTGTTTTCTTTGGGTCAAAGCCAAGCTCTTCAATCATTTGAAGGGCGTGCTCATCGTCACGAACTATCCTAAAAATATGGTCTATCTCTAAGCTAGAATACATTGCTTTATTATACACGATTATTAAGCGTTGCCCGTGCCGTTGTCTCTGCGACAAAAATGAGAATCTCACACCTTGAAACATTCTTGAGACAAAACTGAGACACTATCTGAAACTAAATTCTCCTAGAAAACCATATGCTTGCCTAGTGTTTCAAACAACCCCCCTCAACTGGCACACATTTCGTAACCTTCTTAGTGTCTCGGGGTTCACAAACAGCCTCTGAGACACAAGGAGGTTGATATGAGTTTTAGCCAATGTCCACGATGTGGATCGATGAAAATGGAGCACTTGCACTCTTACTGCTTTTGTTGGGAATGCACTTATTTTCCCGAGGAACAACAACGCGAGCACAAAGTTTATTCTCTGAGCAAACGAGTTCATAAACCATTGCCACAAAAAACTTTTACAGAAACTGAAGAACTTCAAAAGTCGGCCTCATAGGGAGACTCTCTTGGAAAAAGTTCTGTTGGGGAACTTGCAAGAGTTTTTACCTAACAATCCAGAGTGCTGGAATTTTGAAATTAACGAAAGAAGGAGACTACTAATGACTCAAGAAAAAGAAACGCCAATCAAGGAACAACGATTTGTTGTTCTTAACCGGATCGAAGGAAAGAACGGCAAAGTTTATTGGAGCCGAATGGGATCAGCCCGTGCGCTTGAAAAAGGCGGACTTTCTTTGTTCCTCAAACACGAACCCCACATGAATTACATAATCAAGCTCGAAGAACAAGACCGGAAGATGGAAATCTCAGAAGAAGCTCCGTTTTAACTGGAAGGACAGACGAAATGAAAAAGATACTGCTTCTATCATTGGCAATGCTTCCAGCTCTCGCTTTTGCAAACGTTGAATCGAGTCTCTTGGGGCTTAAAACAACCTTGATCTCAAACATTTTGCCAATACTCGCTGTGATGGCTCTAGGGTTTTCTGCGTTTCAATTCTTTACGGGCAACCCTAATGCCAAACAACATCTCTCTTGGGCCGTAGTCGGTTGCATAATTCTGTTTGGAGCCCAGAGTATTGTTGATTTGATTTCAAGGACGGTTCGATAAATGAAAGTCACCGTTAATCCCACTATTCACATGAAGAAAGGAAAGCTTTGGGGCTTTGAAATCCAGCACATTATTAGCGCTGCTGTGATGCTGATTGTTTCAAATATATTTTTAAACATCATCAATGCACCTTTGGTTTTAAGTTGGGTCTTTGCTGCCGTAACGCTTATTGCGCTTAGAATTCTCTCTCTAGGTAAGAAAGCTGGACACCTAGGATTTCTAATGAGCTGGCTTAAAGACCCACACTTATATCTGGGAATTACCCCAAGAGGAAAAGACTATGCAGCAAAAACCGTGTGACAATGTAAAATCACTCATTCGATATGAGTCAAAATCTCATGGAACTTTGACTTCAAAAACCTCTGGCGAGATGAACGTTTATGCCTTTTCACCGCTTAGTTCAGCGCAGCTTGAAGAAGCTTGGAGTGGAAATGTCAGCAACTCTTTCTTTGAGACGTTAAAAGAACAAATCTCTAGACTTCCAAGCGGATACCTAGGGCAAATCATCGCAATGCGGAAACCTCATGATAAAAAAAGAAAAGATTCTATCTTTGACTCTTGCGGATACAAAACAAGATTCTTCCTACTTGAGAAAGATTCCGGAAACATTGGAAAGCTGAGCCTTGCGCAGGTGCTTTTGGATCTAGGAATGGAGTTTGAAACGCCAAGCTCGGAAGAAATAAACTCCATTGGAAAAGATATTATTGGAGCAAATTCAAAGAAACTTTCTATATGCGATGTATTGTGGGAAGGCTCTCATGTAAGAGCAGGAAGCAACTTTACTAAAGTTGTCAGTCTAACAGATGCGCCAACTGCAACTTGGCCCGGCTTCGTGCAAAGTCTTTTTGAAACTGAAGAAGATTTTATAGTCTCAATTAAGATAAAAGTTCCTGACAAATCAAAAACACGAAGAGAGCTTGAAACTAAAAGGAAAGTCACCCATGCACTATCAGTTAGAAAAGTAGATGAAATTGAAGATATTGATTCCGGATCTGCACTAGAGTCAGCCCATCACACACTTGAGAGAATTAGCCGTGGCAAAGAATGTTTGAGCAATATCTCGGTTGCCGTATTTCTTAGATCCCAGAACACAAAAGATCTCGATGAACGAGCGGCTAACTTATGCACTCGTCTCAATGGCGAAAGTGGATGTGGATTTTTTGTTGAGGACTTAGGCTCCCTTCTTGTTATGAGGTCTCATTTGCCAGGAGAGCAAGCATTAGAAGCTAGGGAGTTACCTTTATTGAGTGGCAACCTTATTCATTTTTTACCGGTCTTTTTTGACTACAATAGACAGCAAAGTCCCACAAACTTGAGTGTCATCTCAAGATGTGGCGAGCTTTGCCATCTGAATCTGTTTTCACCTTCGAATCTCAACTTCAATGCCTTTGTGTGTGGAGCTTCAGGATCTGGAAAGAGTTTTCTTATGAACTCAATCCTAGCGTCTTTTGTTGAACAATTTGAGCAGACTAGAATTTGTGTCTTCGATATTGGTGGCTCTTATAGAAAGCTCATCGAACATCTAGGAGGACACTACCAAAGTCTCAACCGTGAGGAGGCGACAAAGCTTGTGGTAGGCACTCTCAGAGGTATCTCACTTGGTAAAGACCATTTTGCAAAGGTTCTGATTGAGAACTTCTGTGGTGACCATTCTAACCTGACTCATTCACACAGAGTGGGAATTGAGAACCTAATCAATCAGCTACACGGAGAGCCACTCCGCTTTAAGAATCTCATCAAAGAAGCAGATGCTCAGAAAGAGGCAGTCTATCAAGGTATTGCTCTTTGGCTAAAGCCTTTCTTGAAATGGGATTACATCGAAGAAAAAGGAATGTTCAAAAACTTAGAAACTCACTGCTTTAAGGCTTTTGATTTTAAAGAACTAGAATCTGACCCACTTTTACAGAAACTCACAATTATCTGTCTAACCCATAGGATATGGGATGAAGTGAAACAAAATGACGACCACAAAAGCCTTATTGTCTTTGATGAGGTTTGGAAATTCTTCGAGTCAGCGGCGTCGACTCTTGAAGAAATGTATCGAACCTTCCGTAAATACGGTGCTGGCATCGCTTCAATCACACAAAATTTATCGGACTATGGTGAGTCTAGTTTTGCAAAGCTAGTCATAACCAATTCCTTTTCAAGAATTCTCCTTCAAGGCGGAGGAAACTCCTCTCTTCTGACTTCCGCACTCGATCTAAACAAAGATGACATCAACAGAATTTTGAATCTCAAGAGCAGAAAGAATCATTATTCCGAACTTTGGGTTGGCACTCCACAATTTTCACAGATTATGAGACTACTTCCAAACAAAAAACTTTTTGAGATTGCTAACTCTGAAAACATTCAAAAGGTGGCTGTATGAAGAAATTTTGCATAATACTCGTTGTATTTATTCTGCCAACATTTAACGCAAATGCTTTCTTTGGAAGCGACATCCCTTTCTTGATTCAGATTGTTACCAACACTTTAAGAACCTACAGTCAGCTTAAGAACCAAACCAATCTTCTGAAAAAAGAACTTGAAGGAATAGATGACGTCATTCGTCGCTTTGAAACAATTCGAGTTCTAACTCGGCCAGAGGAATTGCAAGCTTGGCGCGATCCAAATGTAGCTCTTAACAGATTGAGAACCATATATTACACCTTGCCTCCTCATTTTCGAACACAAAAATCAGATGAGATAGAAAGACAAATTGCAAACGCTATGTCGCTTGCCTCACGCATGATGGATACGGCAGATGATGCCTTTCGTTCAGGCAAGCAACTTGAAAAAGATGCTCTTAAAAAAGGCCCTGCGGTTGCAAACAAAATGACTGCTTCTGGAGTTGGCACTCTTGTTAAGCTTCAAAGTCAGCAACAAGTCGCTCAAGCAACCATTGTTTCTCTCATGTCCCAAATGATCGCAGATAGTGCTGCAAAAGAAGCTTCTGAACTTAACTCTCGATCACTTGCGCTTGAAGAAAACTCAAGTGGTCTTCAAGGATTCTCTAGCAAAATTATTTTACCGAGGGTTCATCGATGAGCGCGCCGATAATTGCAATTGAACAATATGAAAAGCTCATGCCTGTAGCTGAAAAACTTTATCAACACACCGACGGCATTGCGCAAATGGCACTTTTGCCGCTCTTCTTGCTCTCTATTTGTTTTGCCTACAGCAAAGACTTAGGCATACAGGGAGCGATTGCGGCTAGGCTCAAGAGGCTTGTGATTACGGCTCTTTTACTAGCAGCGTTTCCAACATTGTCTGGTCTCATTAAGACTCTCGGTCAAGAGGTTGCGCTTTCTATAGATAATCTTGAAGGATTGGACGAGTTCTTGGATGCGGCATCAAAGAAAGCTGGTCAATATTCGGCTTCGGTAAAATCACTTTTAGATTTTGGAAACGATCTGCTCATTTCTCTCTTTGTTACTGCATCATTCTTAATTCTATACTTCGCGCGCTTTTGCCTTGTGGCCTTCTATCATTTCTATTGGCTTTTCTTGTTAGTAACTGCGCCTCTCTTCATTTTATGTAATCTTTTCGAGGGGACAGGTGTCCTGACTAAAAATCTCTTTAAGAACATAACTCTTGTTGCGGCTTGGCCTATCGTTTGGTCAATTTTGTCAGCTTTTCTAAAAGGGCTACCTTTTGCTGACGCCTATGCCACAGAGGGCGGCTATCTCACAGTATGTGTGATGAACCTTATCCTAGCGGTGGCATTGCTGCTTTCTCCCTTTATGCTCAATCAATTCTGCGAAGGGCTCGTTGTAGGTTCTGGCTCTGCAATTTATCAGGCAGGACGTGCTGCCATCTCAACTATAGCTCCCAAGCTTGGAGCTGCCATGAGTGCTACAGGAAAGAAAGTTTACCCGCGAGTTCAGAAGCACTTGCCTTCTAGAGAAGCTATGCGCTCAGGTATTAATCGTGCTGGAAGTCGAACGCGTTCTATAATTTTAATTCTTGGATTTCTGATGGGTACAAACAGCTTCTCTCAGGAAGCCATAAACATTCATCCGGGGCAATCCACTCTCTTCTGTTTAGATAAAACGCCTGACGATGCTGTTTTAACGGGTGCAAAGTTCTTTGAAATGATGAGGGCTGGCCCACACTTAATTCTTACAAGCTTCAAAGAATTACAAAAAACGACATTGATGTTGTTCTTTGGAAAAGAAGCCAAGATATATGAAATCAGTTCGAATTCTATTCTACCTCACGCCTTAAAGTACAACTGCGATAAAAAGGAAGCTTCCTTACCTAAAACAGTAAAGACAAGTCCAAAAAAACGAGTCGTTCCTTCTCTCGGTGTATCCATCTTGTCAGTCAATTGGACAAACGCTCGCAAGGATTACCTCACACTATATCTACAAATATCAAATGATTCGCGGGGTGTTCTAATACCTGAATGGAACAAGGTTACGCTCAAACAAGATGGCAAAGTAGTGAAGTTTCACAGAATGAAAGCTCAAAGACAAGAAATACCTGCAGGAGCAAGTATTAAAGTAAGTCTTGACTTTAAAACTCCTTCACTAGACCAAACAAAGGCTGCTTATCTAATTATTCCTAGCAACAAAAGTGAGATGCTTGCTCTGCTGAAAAAAGGAACTCTCTAGATGAAAGCAAAGTTAAACAACTGGGTTAAGAAGCGTTACTATCGTCTTGAAAATAGAACTTCCACCATTCCAACACTATCTCGTTCACAGGTCATAAAAGATATATTTAGCTTTTTTGCCGCACTCATTGCTTTCTCGCTTGTGGTTCTCCTCGTCCTATCGGGAGAGCCGCAAACGAAAAAGCAACCTAATCAACAGGTTTTGCCTGTTGGACTCAGCGAGGAAGAACTAAAAAATCGTCCTGATGGACCTCAAGTTATTAGCTTTAGGAGCTTAGAAAGCCCATCTGGATTGAATACAGCCAAAATACTACGCTCAAAGGGAAGTCTCATTCGGGTGCGCTTACTCAACACCATAGAAACTCATGAGAATGTTCCGGTTTTTTCCCAAATCATAGATTATGGTCTTGGCACACATCTATACGGAAAGACCCTCATCGGAGAGGCTACTGGAGATGGAAGCATAGACCGAATTAAGATTTCCTTTCACACACTGCGCATTGGCGATTATTCAGCGAAAGACCTTAGCGGACATGCACTATCGCTCGATGGCACCTTGGGGCTTGCTGCCAAGAAAAAGGAAGGGCTCTTCGAACGTTCGATCGTTGGGTCCTCTCGTTCAGGAGTTGGAAACAGTGTTAGCCAAGATCAACTCGGTGAGTCCTTACAAGGATTTCTATTGGGAGCTTTGCTTCGTGGCATTCAAACAGAACTGCGTTCCGATATAGAATCCGAATACAACAATTCCACTGTCCTAACTCTTGAGCCAGGAGTGGAGTTTTTTGTCCAAATTACAGAAAACTTTGGGGAGGGTTCACTGCAATGAAGTCTACTCAAGATGACAGCAGATTGTTCTTCTTTATAGCACTCGGACTTGCTTTGATACTCACGCAGAAAGCTAAAGGGTTGAGTCCGCTTGAAATTACTTTTTGGGGAATTTTCATGCTCGCTCTTGCAGCACTCGCAATTCTAATATGGTGGCAATACAAAGAGTTTTTTGCTGAAAAAAGTGTGGCTCTACGTAAACGGCTCAACTCCATACCCTCGACCCTCAGAGATGAAGATAGTGCATATTTAGGGCACGATTTGGAGCTAAATCTTTCAATTCATCTTCCAGATAACATTCGCTCAAGACACGTCCACATTCTTGGAGCAACTGGTTCAGGAAAAACAGAAAGTGTAATTCTCAATCTCATTGCTCACGACGCTGCTAATCTTAGGCCTATTATCATTTTGGATGCCAAAGGGGACGCGAGCTTTCTTAGCTTTTTAAATTCAAAACCATTCATTCAAAAGCGACTTCAGATGTTTGACCTCGGGTCAGAGATCTCACCATTTGCTTATGATCCTATTTGTGCTGGAACAAATGAAGAGAAAGTAAATCGAATCATGAATAGCCTCAGGTGGAGTGAGGAATTCTACAAAGAACAGGCCCGTAGTGTTTTAAAAGACATTTTTGAAGCCGCTAGGGTACAAAACGTGGGATTAACATTCAAAGACATTAATGCACTTCTTCGCTCAGCAGAATCTATCAATAAATTTCTCAAGGCGATGGAGCCAGTCACAAAGTCACAATTTGAACAGATCGCGGGATTACGCGCTCAGCTTCGCTCCCTCTCAACAGGAGTGGTTGGTGATAATCTTTCTCCTAATGAGGAACGCCCCACAATCAACCTTGAGCAATCTATACGCAATAAGCGAATCCTCTATTTTCGGCTCCAGTCACTTTTGGATAGTGAAAGCGTTGCTGCTTTAGGACGAATGATTGTTGCTGATCTGGCTAGCTACACTGGTCACATTCATTCACGGGGAGCTAAAGATATTTCCTTCTGCCCTGTGTTTCTTGATGAGTTTGGCAGCCTTGCCTGCTCAGCCTTTGTTGATCTTATCTCAAAGGCCCGATCTGCTGGACTCGCTCTGCATTTCTCTCATCAGAGTATGGGTGATCTTAAACGTGTTGACCCATTTCTTATGCAGCAAGTTTTAGACAACTCTTCAACAAAAATTGTCATGAGGATTTATGATCCTGAAACAGCAGAGTATCTGGCAAGGTCATTTGGAACTCGTCTAGATCGTAAACTTACTCACAAAGTCGAGAGCGTAAATGGTGAGGTGGAGTTGCAAGAACAGGGTTCTTTGAGAGAAGTCCAAACTTTTCGGGCATCGCCTAATGAAATGAAATACCTGCCTACAGGGCAGGGTTTTGCATTTATCGCACACGGAGAAGTTCACTCAAGAGAAGCAGCAAGTGTGCACAAACTACAATTTCCAAAACTCGCCTCTTAGGCAAAAGAAAGGATAAGTATGTCTAAAAAACTTTCATATATTTTAATAATCACACCGCTGCTTCTTAGTTCCTGCGCAACGCAAACAAAGTCTCTGATACTTGGGGGGCTATCGGGAGTCACGGTTGGAGCAGCTGCAGGAGCTATTGCCGACAATAGAGACAGCGGCAAAAGACAAAGCCAGAACATAGGTGTTGGGGCTGCTGTTGGTATTGGAGTTGGGCTTTTGAGTTCTTATCTTCTAGATAAACACGTCAATGAACGCCTATCGGGTGCGACAAGCGAAATGGATAATCGCATCCAATTTGGAGATGTTCCACCAAACCCTTTCAGCCCTAGCTACGGCTTTGAACCAAAGAGGAAGAGAAAAGGAGCTAAATAATGACTACGATTAGAATTCAAGTTTCACTCACAGAAGAGCAAAACAATCGCCTGAAGGAGCTAACTGATGAAGCTAATTCTGGATTTACATATGGAAAAGTAAGCGTTGGCACCATCGTAGGACACCTAATTGAAAAGGCCAAAATTAATGCAGAGGAGCTGCAGAAGCGTTCTCTTTCTTCAACCGCGATTCTTAACGCCATCAAGAATACAGAGAACGAAATCGAAAAAAGCGAACTTGCGAAGCTTCTGGTCACTGTCTTTGATGAGAGTGCAAAAAATCCATCGGCTGCAAAACCCCGGGGCCGTCGCCCCAAACTTAAGGAAGTCAGAGATGAAACGGGAACTTGAACGTGCGCTACTAGAACTCATCGGCCGCCATAGTATCGCAAGTTGTAAGCAACTTCACGAAGCCTTGCCGATCAAGCGTTCAAGAAGAGCTGTAGAGCTTGCACTAAAAAGACTTGAAGGAATGCAAATAATTAGTCCAATAAAGGCAGGAACAAAAGATTACACTTACAACTATTACGGAGTAAGAGATAGTCAAAGAGCGGTTGAATTAGCCTCAAAGGTTGCTGGACAATTCCATGCTGGCTTTTCAAGAAAACGCCTTCGCTACTCGCATTACGAGCACGAGTCCTACTGCTTTTATGTGCATGAGAGTCTCTTAAATAGCTTCCCAACGATAAAAATTTATCGAGAATTTGAGTTCCAAAATGCCGACATCCCAGAACATGTTCTTCCCAAAAGCATGATCAACTTAGGGGAAGTGCCTGATATGTTGGTAGCTCTTCCTACTGCCAACGAAACGAAATGGATCGCAATTGAGGTAGACAGAACACGTAAGCAAATCGACCGAGTAAAACGGCGCATCTACAATCTAGCAACCAAGCTAGGGATTGAAGGTGTGTTGTATTTTGTGCCTAGCGAGCACTTCGTTGAACAATATGGCCGCAGCCATCAAGAAGTTTCTCGCCAATATTTGAAACTTCTTGATGGCGCAGCTCAAAGTTTTATTGCAAAGAGCATTACTTTAGATGCAATCTGTGACCTCAAAAACGCGCCTGTTTACTGCTCAGACGTGATTGTCAAACTCGAAGATTGGTTGCACCTGATCTCAAGAACTCCACTCAAAAAACGGGACATCCTGCTGCAAACAAGCTTCGGGATAGCGAAAGGAGCTTAAAAGATGAAAGTTCATGATTTTAACGAGAAAATCTACCCAATCCGGCCCCCTTACAAAGCTGACCACCCGCCCTCAACATATATATGTAGGTATATAAATATACACGTGCAGGTGGTCAGCTTTGACGGGGGCAGGAGGGGATATTAATGATTAAGGATATAGAAAATAATAAGGGAAATAGGGAAATGGGAAAAATTCTTGAGACTGAGAGATTGATATTAAGAGAGTTTGAGGATTCTGATGTTGAAGCCTTGAAGTCAGTATTGGGTGATGAAAAGGTTATGGAGTTCTCTCTAAACGGAGCCATGGATGAAATACAGATAAAAGAATTCATTGTTAAGTCGAAAGCTCGATACGAAAACGACAAAACTGGAGTTTGGGCGGCGGAGTTAAAAAGCTCTGGCAAACTTGTTGGCGGAATTGGATTGCCTTTTCAAGAAGTGGAAGGAAAGCGCTACATGGAAGTCGCATACCGTCTGGCAACTAAATTCTGGGGACAAGGCCTTGCTTCTGAGGCAGCTAAAGCGTGCCGCGACTATGCATTTAACAATCTAAAATCCAATTACCTAATTTCAATCATTGAAGAATCAAATACCCTGTCCATTGCAGTTGCGACGCGTATTGGAATGAAGTTTGAACGCAACGCCATTGCTTGGGATATACCTGTAAAAATTTACAGTATTAGAAACGAGAACAAACAATGAAGCTACAAAATATTTACCAACAGAACAATTTTCAGGAGATCAAAAAATTGATTTCTGAGTCAAAGACCTGCCTTCTTGTCACAGGCCTTAGTTCGGGTAATCCCCAATTTGGTGTTTTTAATCCTCTAGTTTTAGAGGATAAGATATTTCTCCACAACAGCAAGTCAGATGAGCAAATCACCGACTTAAGAAGGAACCCGGAATGTAGACTAATCTTCCAAGACACTCTAGCAATATTACCTTCATACTGGGTCGACGAAAAGTATGCAGGCGTAGCTACAACCTATTACCGTTACGCAGAGCTCGGTTGCAGCGCTAGGCTCATTGAAGATACCGACGAACAAACTCTGTTTTACAAGAACTTAATGAAGCACTTCCAACCAGAGGGGAATTACGACCCCATCGACTATAGTTCTCCTATTTACAAAAGCAAAATGGACACAATTCTGGTCACTCAGTTCACTATAGATTCAATTAAAGCTAAGTGGAAGTTGGGTCAAAATCGCTCAGTTGAAAAGCGTATAGAAATTGCTAATCGCTTTAGAGAGCGAAATCAATTAGGGGACTCAAGAGCGGCTGATGAGATTGAAAGATGGATTGAATTGAATGGAGGAGGCTCCCAATGATGAAGTTGACAATTAAATATGCCTTTATAGTTTTATATCTACAGTCTATGTTTGTAGCTGCAGCCGATTTCGATAAATGGGTTTGGAAAGATATCGAAGTGGTAGGGCACAACAAACTCACTCGGGAACAGATCACTCAATTTATTCCTTTAGAGGTAGGCGCGAAATACAAGCACGAAAAAGAAAAATGGGACGCCTGGTGTGCTCAAGTTAAGGCATATCTGATTTTGCATCACGCTAGTTGCAGCGCTCTTCTTTATTCGGATTTTTCTGCCTATCTTGTGGTTGATATTATAGAACAACAGGACGCTGCCAGGACTAATTTTCGAGAACCACCGCAAAAAGAAATAGATTTCGTCCCAGCTGAAATCATAGCAGCTCATGAAGAGCTAATGAACAGAGTTTGGGAGTTATTCAAGGCCGGAAACCCTCCTATTGAAAACTATGAAAACGGTTTCAAAGACTATGATGACCCAAAGGCTCACCAGCTTTCTCTTAAGCTTCAGAGGCTTGTTCCAAAATACCGAGAGAATATTCTTGATACCCTAGAAAACGATCTTTACGAGCAAAAAAGAGTCATGGCCGCTGACCTACTCAACTGGGCTGACAATACATCAGATTCAATATCTAGGGTTCATCGGCTTTTGAATGATCCAAGCTACACTGTTCGAAATGATATTTCTCGCTTCATGATGTCGTTTGTAGCAAAAGTGCCTGATAAATCTCTTCTTCCAGGTGTCATCGATTCGCTTGTAGTTCAATTAGAATATCCATCGCATGGGGACCGAAATAAGGCATTGTACGCTTTGCTGGCCATTGCAGATAACTTCCAAGAGCTTCACGAATATCTGCGAAAAACTGGCCAAGGTCCAATTGAACGAATTGCCGAACAAAGCATTCTCAGCAACGTTGGCTCTGTAGCAGATGATTTGAAGAAGAAGCTTAGCCTAAAATGAAAAACGCGATAGTAGTCGGGTGTTCTGACGGAATTGGTTTGGCACTAGTAAAATCTCTTTTAAATATAGATTTCCATGTAACTGGAATATCAAAAAGCTGCTCTGATCTTTCTCATCAAAACTATACACACTTCGTAGCAGATGTCTCGTCTCCAGCTTACATTGAAATTCTTAAAGATATTTTATCGAAATTAAGTAGCATAGAACTGTGCACCTATTGCGCAGGAGTTGGTGAACCTCTCACAGTTGATAACCTTTCGTTTGAAGAGAAAACTTTTGAGGTTAATCTAATGGGAGCAGTAAGAACCACTACGAACGTTGTGGGTGTCATGCTCAAGCAAGGGCACGGACATTTTATAGGATTAAGCTCAATTGCAGATGCTGTTTTGTCTAAAGAAGCGCCAAGCTACTCCGCATCTAAGGCGGGGATCTCCTCGTTCTGGGAATCCATGGCCTTATTTGTAAAAGATAAAGGAGTGAATATATCCAACATTCGCTTTGGATTTGTTGACACGAAAATGGCTAAAGGTAATTTCAAACCTTTTATGCTGTCTGTCGAATCTGCGGTGTCACAAATCATGGAAGTGATTGAAAGACCTCGATTTAGACTCACAAAATCCATTAGGATGGATCTACTTGCCCGCATTATGGGTATCCCTGACAAACTTTCCGTCCTTTTGAAATAAAAGGAAACATTTTAATTTCTAGTATTTGGAGGCGTTATGAAAAATTCTAGCTCGACTAGCCTCCGCTCTACAGCTTTGGTAAATTCTTCCTTAGAAAAGCGGAGTACTAGCAAAAGCGATGCTCAGCTCAGGTTCTTTGAAAACTTGAAGTGGTTAACGGCTAAAGAAGCAGCAGAATATCTGCGCCTAAGCTCAGTGGAATGCCTGCGAAATCTTGTCTACAAAGGTAAGATTCCCAAGTACCACCTGGGCCGGCATTTGCGATTTAAAGTCAGTGATCTTGACCGTGTTTTGGAAGCCTCCTCAAACCAAAGGAGGTAAATCATGCCAATACATGAATACAAAGATCAAAATGGAAGTGCCCTTTACCGGGTACGAATTGACTTAAGAAGCACACAAGATAGAGAGACGAGAATTTCACGCAAAAGATCTGCGATTACATCTCGAACGGAGGCCCAAAAAATTGAGAGATCGATGCTAAGAGAAGCTCAGTCCGAACTTCGTGAGCGTGAAGTAAAAGGAGAAAGCTGGGGAGGCCTCATTGAAAATTGGTATGATTTTAATGTTAATCATGCCGTTCAATTGGGCAGCAGGTCCCTTGTTACTGTCACAGACTATAGAGATGGCGCTTTGAAATGGACAAAACATCTCAAGTTTGAACTAGCGGCAAACCTTAGTCAGTATGATTTTGTAGAAGTATTTGCTTCTATGAAATCCTCTAAAGTTAGCTTTGATTTTCAAAGAAAACTCAAACGAGTCATGACTGAGATTTTTGAGTTTGGCATCTCTCAAGGCTTGATTCCAGAAATGCGAAGACTTCCAACAGCTGATGTTGTTCTAAAAAAGACAGAACCACTGCCGCCGGAGATCTTAAGCATTAAAGAAATTCAAAAATTGCTAGACCTTGCCTTTCAGCAAGAACACTCTTGGCGACACGTCTGGGCTTTTGCATTGCTTACAGGCATGCGCAACGGTGAATTTTATGCGCTCCAGTGGGATGACATTGATTGGGAGAGTAAGCTCCTAACAGTTTCAAAGTCCTACAACGGTCGACTAAAGATCATCAAAAGCACCAAGGCAGGTTACTGGAGATCTGTACCCATTAGCGCTGACTTGTCTCAACTCTTGGTAGAGCTACGAAACTTAACGGGTGAAGAAAAGTTTGTGCTACCTCGTCTTCCAGATTGGAAGAGAGGCATGCAGGCTCATTTTCTTCGAGCGTTCTGCATTTCTAACGGGCTACCGTCCGTGAAATTCCATACTCTTCGGGCGTGTTTTGCAACACAGCTGATTAGACAAGGAGTGGAACCAGCGAAGGTGATGAAAGTTGCCGGGTGGAGAGACCTCAAAACCATGCAGCACTACATACGTCTTGCAGGCATTGAGATCACAGGAGTGACAGATTCCCTGAAAATCCTTCCGGTCATAGCTCCAATGTCTAACGTGTTCTCGCTTAGAAAGGATAGCTAAAGCTATGTTTTTACAAAAAATTAAAGCTCTTGTTTTTTATATCATCATATCGTATACTGATATAGGTCGTAGAAACTCATGATACGTAGTTTTAAGGATAAACGAACAGAGGATGTCTACGATGGTCGAGCCTCTAAGCACACAAGGAGCTTTCCTCAAGAGCTCCTTAAAAGTGCCAGAAGAAAGCTCGATTTGATTAACGGTGCCATAAGACTAGAAGACTTGAGAGTCCCTCCTGGAAACAGGTTGCATAAGCTCTCAAGAGACTTAAAAGAGTTCTGGTCAGTCAGCATCAACGATCAGTGGAGAATTATCTTTCGCTGGGAAGATAAGGATGCACTCGATGTTGAGATCACCGATTATCACTAAGGAGAGACACTACGATGAGACCAAAAAACAGAGCCCCTACTCACCCTGGTGAAATGCTTAGCGAAGAATTTCTAAGACCCATGGGCATCTCTCAAACAAAGTTTGCCCATCACCTGGGTTGGACTCACGCAAAAGTTAACGAGCTCGTTAATGAAAAGCGCGGCGTCACACCTGAGACGGCACTTTGTCTTGCTGATGCCTTGGGAACCAGTGCTGAACTATGGCTTAATCTTCAAAAAGATTATGACCTCTGGAGAGCAGCACAGGATCACAAAAAGATCAGACGTCTGAAGGCAAGCTAGGAGCAAAGGTTGAAAAAACCCGCTAACATAATCCACCATAATTTGAGTGGGACGCCCACTGGACGTCAGCAAGCCAAAACCCTTCAATTTTTAAAGTACATACGCGGATTCGGGTTCGAATCCACCACTACGGCGCGTATTGTTAGTTATTAAGCAAGTTATTAAGGGCAAAACATATGAATGAAAAATCAAAACTCACTAAAAGTAGATGAGCCAATGGACAGCCATCAATTGAAATTGATCCTTATGACTATTCAAAGTATGGATTTGAAAAAATATTGTCGACTTTAAATGTTCATTTTTCGCTTGAAGCACCTAAAATAATAATCGTGCTTGATAAAGTTATGACCAGCCTACAAATAAACAATGAAGAAGTTGAAATTGATATGGATAACTGGAGTTGCTCTTTAGCCTTTGAATCTGAGTCGCTCAGAGATAAGATTTTTGATAAATTGAACGAGAAATAGAAATCGAAACTCCTCTGGCCCACGTCCGGACAGAAGAGTCTTTGTTCGTCTCGTGCAAACTGTTCAGCTATAAAGAATAAATAGCCGATTCGCTAAAGGATTTTCTCGAGATAGCCGACATTTTCTGGAGATGAGGGACTTGTGATACTTGGAATTGACCACATACAATTTTCAGTAGCTTATCCTGAAAAAGTTGAACGTTTTCTTCAACCAGCGGGATTTGAGTTGGCTTTCCAGGGGCAAGTTGTATTTGAGGACTATCAGCAGGCCGGCGCTCTCTATTTTGAGAAGCCCGATCATATTTCTTTTTTAACTCGGCATGATTGCTCTTTAGAGCTTCTCTCCACGACTCAAAGTGAAGTTTCTAACAAGTTTAAGCTTGTGTTTAAAGGGACGCCAAGCAATGAACAGCTCGCTCTAAATTTTCAAGGAGTTGAGGGAAATATAGAGCAAGAGATCGATGTTTTAATATCGTATTCTTCCAATCAGGAGAACAGTCGTAGGCTATGGACTGCGTTGGGATTTGAAGAATATTCTAAAGGCGGAGCCACTCGTTTCATAAGAAAACCAAGTGTTTTTTCCAAGGGGCTGAGTTTAGAAATAAAGGAAGCAAAAGACCAAGACGTTAAGAAACAAAGTTCAAAGATTGATAGCCTCGGAGCATCACTCCTTTCTTTTCAAGTGACGAATTTAGAAAAAGAGATAAGCAAATTGCGCTCGCACTGTTTATCCGTAACAGGACCTTTAGGTGTTACCGTTAACAATAAGTCGCTACGAGTCGCATTCTTCCATGCATTAAGCGGAGAGGTTGTTGAATTCGTAGAGATGAGGGCCGCATAGATGGGCAACAAAGAGTTTATTCGAGGGCAATTTTAGTTAACTCGAAACTAAAGCACTTTGCCAGACTAGCCCCAACCTCACTAGAATACTATTAAATAGGTTCGTATACTTACATTGTGGTCCGTCAAGCTATTTACTCCCCCTTAGGCGCCAGATAAGCGAAAATGAGAGGCCTGATGATTAAAAAGCTCTTTATTGTATGCCTTTTTTCAACCCAAATTTTGCTCAATGGATGCAGCGGTTCGCTCGACAGCTCTGAGATCAGAATTGAAATCATCAAGCCCGTCGATGACACCACCCCACAAGTTACAGGTGAAGTTGAGATTCAATCGACGACTCCGACAAGTTTGGCAGGCCTTGATTGCATTGGTGTAATGGCCGGACACATCGACGGAAGTGACAACAGGGGCAATTGCCAAGATACAAGCGGCAATGACATCCCGGTTGCCAGTTGGGACGGACTAAAAACTTATTCGTCTTCAAGTGTGACAGGCCTCACGCTAAGCGGACTTAAATCAAAAGAAGCAAGAATCACACTAGTCGGCTTTAAAAAACCGGCCACCTACACAAGCTGCGACAAGATCGACAGAGACTTCAGCCCCGAAGACGACGGCTACTCCGACCCCTACATAATAGGAAGCAAAGACCTAGCGCTAGCAGCCGGCAACAACGCCACAACAATAAACGCCTCCTTCAACTCAAGCCTACAGATAGACGACTGCGACGACACCATCTGGGACCAGGGCGGAGGGCTTGAGAATGGACTACTGGCTTTTTGGAACTTTGACAGATCTAGTGTTGAAGCAACAGATGAGATTGCCGTCGATAGCAAAGGCAGCAACAATTTAAACTGGACAGGGGCTGAAAACCTTAGCACGCCTGCTGCGAAGATTGGGGGTGCTCGAGATACCTCTACATCCGCGGGCCCTGTCTACAATCATATTTCTTCTACGAGAGGATGTCCGCCGTCTCGGTGGAATTTGTTTGAGCCCCGAATCGTTTTTCCTTCTTAAGCAACCTCAAGCTGTTCTTGCAAGTTGAAAGTTTTAAGCTCGGCAATGAGCTTAGCTATATCT
>Ga0100403_1000580_pt1 | contig 36411 bp, 54 predicted proteins | sample CryGeymet201501t_FD_83663 | JGI IMG/M metagenome (GOLD analysis project Ga0100403, IMG submission 83663) | Groundwater microbial communities from Crystal Geyser aquifers in Utah, USA - Crystal Geyser metaG 2015-01t | ecosystem: Environmental > Aquatic > Deep subsurface > Groundwater | place... | reverse complement strand
TTCGGAATTGGTGCCACTGACGTATTTCGTCACGCTGGTGTCTGTCACGCTGCATATATAGCCAGCGCAATAGTGCGCCCACTCGTTTGCGGGATCGCCAAATTCATGCGGTTGCGCGCAATGAATATGGACCCTTTCGCTGCCCATATGCGCGCGTTCGGCATAGGGCTGGAAAAAATCGGCCAGTTCCGGCGCGGCTGCGATTAGGTGGGCGTTGGCAGCGCTTGCGACCATGCCATCAGCGGCAATGTGGTAGGATGCTCCCTGATCTTCTTCGTGTTCAGGAAACGAGCAGCCATAAACCCGCCACGGCCCCGGCGTCCAACCCCCGCTCATGCCACGAACCCCGGCACGTAGCTTTCCGCCGCGCGAGCCTCACGCTCCCAAATCACATTGTAAATCTGGCGCGGGCGATATTGCAGGAAGCCGTCACCATCGCGGGCATAATCGCCAACGGTGATGCTGCGGATGCAGCCCCACGGAATGACGCTCGCCTTGCCATCCCACTGCCGCTCAACGCCAGCACCAAGCACTGCGCGAACATCGCAATCGGGATACTTGCAAGCGCCCTCGTCTTCGTCGTCATACCATGCGGCGGCAATATCGACATACTTGCGCTGGCCGCGATCATCGCCAGCGAACCGGACGTTTTCGAAGCGCCGTAGCAGGTCGGGCAGTTGGGCTTGGGTGATGTAGGGCATTATGCTGCCTCCCCGATCACGAGGGCGGGCAACTCGACAATCGGAGTAGCCCCGCGCTTGGCGTTCAGTTCAGCAATCGCCGCCGCGACTTCATCGGCAAGCGGCAGGCGGTGGACAGCGGATCCACAGAAGCCATCGCCCTGCACATAGCAATTGGGAAACGCGACACCATCAGCGCCACGGATCAGGCCAATCGAGATTGAGGAAAGGTTGTGCGCATCCATCAGGTCGCGCAGGCTTTGTTCTAGGGTGATCGACGTGGCGCGCGGCGCTTCGGCGGTTCCGGCAAAGCACGAAATGACAAGCTGCCACAGACCGTCAGGACGCTCACTCCAGTTGCCAGCGTCGAGGCTGCGACCGTCAGGCGTCTCGCATTCCACAAAGCGTCCGGCAATCGGCCCCGGAGGGCCGTCAAAAATGATATGAAGGTTTGAAGTGTTCGACATTGCAGGTTCTCCAGTTGGTGGGCAGCGCCTCGCTGCCAGTCGCTTCTTATCGCTCGCAAATAGAGATAAGAAAACAGAAAAATTCAAAACTCTGAAAAAAACTCATCAATATCACCTAAGCTGATGGAAGATATGCCTTTTTTCTTTGACAAATTTCTCAATATGTGACGATCAATTGATCCTTTTGCGATCAAATCGGTGTAAATGGAACCTCCGATCATGCCGCGTCGGTCGATCCTGTCTTCACTTTGCCAGCGGTCGATGGCATTGAACGAGTTTGAATAATACACTGCCTGCGAGCAAACAGTCTGAAGGCCATCAAGCCCTGTCCCGGCTGACTGGGGATTGGCCAAGAAGCAGCGCACACTCTCGTCTTCCAAGAAAGCCTGCTTCGCTGAATGACGCTCTTGGTCAGTGCCGCAATACTCAACGAATTTGATACCTGCCTTGCGCAGGGCTTGGCCGATTATCTGTCGGTCTGCGATGAAGCGCGTCCAAATGACGAACTTACCTTCATCTGCCTCAAGCAATTCCAGCAGTGCATTTGCACGCGGATTGCGCTCGACTGGAACAACCAGTCGCAACTCCCTTTCTTCGTCAAGAATGAAGCCATTGGATATCTGCTGCACCTTTGTGAAGGCTGCAGTGGCAGAAGATATCGGTATCTCGCTGCCATCTGCCAACTCGGCGATCAGCTCCTGCTTGACCTGCTGGATCATGCGCTTCTGCTCAGGCAGCAGGTCAAAGACCCAATCCTTGTGGCGCTTGGGGATGTAACCTATCTGCTTCTTGGTTACCCGGTAGGTCCAAGGGTCGACCTTGCGGCGGAAATCATCCATGTTCTTCTGGCCGACGACTGCACGCCCTTCATAACCGCCCATGATGCAATACTGCGCCCTGAAGGTGGTGATATACTTAACGCCGAGGATGCGCTCGTCCAGCCACTTCAATTGCGCCCATTCATCAGTCAGATCTTTTGCGATCGGTGTGCCAGTCAAAAGCATCCGGTGGCTAGAATGGCTGCGTAGCTCAAACATGCGCTTGTGGCGGGTGGATGAGTGGCTCTTGATGCACTGGCTCTCGTCTGCGATAATAAGCAACTTGCCAGAATGTGAAGAGCAGAACTCAATCAAGGCTTCCATCGCCTTCTCAGAACGCAGCGCGTCGTAGTTGACAGCAAACCACTTGAGCGTTTCGCCTTGAGCCTTCAGCGCGCTCAGGTCTGTCGTTTTCCTTGACCACCAACTGCCGACGAACTCAGAGTTGCAATCCTTAGGAAGCTCTGATTCCACCCACTGGCGATGAACGCCCTTCTTGGTGACGACCAGGACAGCGGTTATGTGGCCAACAACGAACAGCTGGCAGGCGCGATCTATTGCGACCTTGGTCTTGCCTGTGCCCTGCTCCATGAACAGGCCGAAAAACTGCTTGCCATGCATACGCGCCAAAGCCTCACTCTGGTGAGGATCAGGCTTGCGCTTGAATTTGAATTCAGAAGGTGCAACCTCAACATCAAATATCTCGACCACACCGTCGCTCTCGCAGTCCCAAGTGACCTCTGGGAGCGAACGGCCTACGACATCACGATTGTGAGGGGTGTCTTCCAGCTTCAAGCCACCACCCTTGAGCCAGTGGCGTCGGCCCTCGATCTGTGGCAGCATGGCCAACACAACAGGGCTGGCGCGCGTCGCCAAAAGGATGGATGAAGACTCAATTTTGGCGATCATGAACAGGCCTCAAAAATTTGCGTTTACCATAAATCAAAGGGTTATCAGGTTCCAAGTTCGCTTTTTTCGCATGATTCCCACAGACCCCTCGATTTACTCCCCGGTGCCCTTGGGTTCGTATTATTCCCTATTTTCCCTCGTTGAGATAAAGTTCTAAGAAGGGGAGTAAGAGAGGAGGGTTTTGGGTTTTGTGTGGAAAAGTGGAACTTGGAACCTATTGCTCAAATTGCCTTGGCGTTGCCGTGCAAGATGTCCCAGCGCAAATCCACCAGCCTGCCACCAGCCTTGAGGTAGTCCTCGTAGGCGATTCCTGGATTGTCGAGCAGGATTTGGAACGACCTGAAGCCATGGCTACCCTTGCGCCGCTTGTTTTCTTGACCAAGCGGAAAGATGGCCCTGCCCTCAAGCCGAGACCTACGCCCAACCTTTGCCGGCGATTTAACAGGTGCAGGGGCGACGATATCAACCTCATCTGTAGGGTCGGTGCGGACTTGCTCTTCGATCGTCCCTTGACCTGTTTCTGGGGCTGCAGGGATGTAGAAGGTTTTGCCAGTAGCACCTTCTGGCCCTTCCACCACCCGTTCATCCGCCTTCAGTGCCTTGTAGATGGTCGAGGTGGACTTGTCAGTCAGGCGAGCGAGGTCTTTGACGGTGCGCGGGCCTTCGGTCAGGAAGTGTTCAAGTTCTGCGTTCACGTTCATTCTCCTTCTTGATAGACTTCGCCGCCAGCCGGGTGCGCGAACTTGCCGCGCATGGCCATTGGCACATAGAGGGTCTTGAATTCACCTGCGCCGTGTTGAGCTATTAGCAGGTGGAACCCGAGGGTGCCGGGGCCAGAAAGCATTGCACGACTGTCCTTGTCGGCGGCGGCTAGCTCTGCTGCGCGCTCGGCGTCAGTGACGTAGATGGTGATGGGGACGGTGCGTTGGGCCATCATGCTTTCTCCAAAGTCCAGATTTCAACTACCCACTTGGAGTGCTTCACCGTCCAATCGCATACCACCCCGTCAACGTAGGCAGCAACGTGCTTGGCCGAGAACATCAGCATGTTGGGCTGACAAGCCCAAGCACTGGGGAAGCGGCGCGGGTGATGGGTGGTGATATTCTCGAGCTCGTTGTGGGGCTTTGGATAGGTGGCGATCAAGTCCCAGCGCTCGCGGAACGACCACTCCTTGATCTTGTAGCCCAGCTGCTCAAGAGTCTTGCGCGTAACCTCGCGCCTTGTGCCGTGTCCGCGCTTGCGCCCGTTGGCCTCCATCATCTCGCGCACCTTCATGACCGGCTCGCCAGTTATGGCAGCAACAGCAATGATGGCGCAATATGCTCGGTCTTCGGCGAGTTCGCCCTTGATTTTGGAGAAGGTTTCAGGAACCTTGGCGTCGATCTTGAGGCCCATGATCAAGCCTCCACCAAGCAAGACTCAGGGGCGACCGACTTTTCGCCATTCTCAGAGGCAATCACGTATTCGCCATGCCACTCGTTCTTCTGGCCAATCCCCCAGCTTGCCGAAGCTGCGAGGATTGTGAAGGTCTTGCCAATCAGGTGGGGCGCCATCGAACAAACATTGTTGTTGAAGCGAACCTTGGTGCCATCTTCAAACTTGGGGGTCATTTCAATTCTCCTTGGCGGGCAGCTCCTTGCTGCCGATAACCCCTTATGGCGGAATTGATCAGAAAAGAAAACAAAAATCGTCCAACAGAACATCAATGAAAACAAAGGTAAGGTGAAATAGTTGGAAAACTATCAAAAAAACAGCCCCCGCTAGTGGGAGCTAGCGGGGGTGCTTTTCACGCAGGAGCTTTTTCATCCGAAGTGGGTGATTGCAACGTGCCCCTTCTCGAGATCCCAGCGCACATCGCGCGCCCGACCACCCTTCTTACGGAAGTCGGCGTATGTGATCTTGCCACCAGCCTTCTGAACGATGTGGAACGACTTGTAGCCGGGAGTTCCCTTGCGCTGGGGATTCTTGGACGCAATCTGGACGATCACAGTTTCTTCTTTAAACATGTCACTTTCTCCTTTTGCATCCCGTTTCTTGCGGGATGGTCTTTTATCGCTCGGGGGCATTTCAAGAAAACAAAATATTTTGGTTTTGGGTCATGTAAAACAACGACTTAGCATTTTTGTTGGAAAATATCTCAAAAAACACGTTTTCTTTCACCGCAACCTGCGGCAAGAGGTTTGAGGCGGTTAACCTTTATCCGCTCATCAAAGAGGTAACAACGAAAATGCCAACTAAGAAAGAGCTCGTCCCTGCTCAAAAGGGCAACACCGAGGTCGCTGTAGCCGACGACTTCTTCCAATCGAACGCCGGAGCAGGCCTCGACAATGTGACTGCCAGCGACATGCTGGTCCCCCGGCTCACCTTGCTCCAGAGCCTTTCCCCCCAACTGAAGAAGCGCGACGCAGCCTACATCGAAGGGGCTGAGGTCGGCAACATTTGTGATGTTGGCACTGGCCAGCTGTTCCCAGACAGTGTTCTGTTTCTGCCAGTTTACTACCGCAAGGACTACATCGAGTGGGCACCGCGTTCAAGCGGGGGCGGACTGGTAGCTGTTCACAGCGACCCAGCCATTCTCGAGCAGACCACCCGCAACGACAAGAATCAGCCGCTCATGCCGAATGGCAACTTGATCCAGGAGACTGCTCAGTTCTTCGGGTTCAATTTGTCGGCCGGTCGGCAGATGTGCTTCGTTCCCATGGCATCGACCCAACTCAAGAAGGCCCGCAAGTGGGTCACCCTCGCAGCCGGTGAGAAGCTGAAGCGCAGCGATGGCAGCGAATTCACTGCCCCATTGTTCTACCGAACCTACGAACTGACATCTGCTGAAGAAAGCAATGCACAGGGCGAGTGGGCCGGTTGGAAGGTAGAGCGCGGCCCTGCCCTGCCAGACATGGACTTCGATGGCACCCCTTGGCAGCAGATCGCACAGCAGGCAGCAGACTTCCGCCTGCAGATCATGGCCGGTGAGGCACGCGGCGATGTCAGTGACATGAACAGCGACATTTCCCCCTCTGGTGAGGAGGCGATGTGATGAATGAACCCGTCAAAGGGTTCAGCTTCGAGGACGCCGAGGGGGTTGCAACCCCCTCGGATGCCCTTGATCGCTTGAACATGAAACTGGCTGAGGCAATTGACCTCAAGGAAGTCGTCGACCAGATGGAAGAAGACTTGAAAGCTGCCAAGCAGCAGTTGAACCTGCTCAATACCAGCATCATACCTGACATGATGACCGAAATCGGAATGGAAAAGGTCACGCAGCGCGGCTGGGAGATAAAGGTCACTGACTTCGTATCTGGCTCGCTGCCAAAGGATGATGTGCGCAAGGCTCTGGCAATTCGCTGGCTTGAGGAGAACGAGGCTGGGGAGTTGCTGAAGACTGCCCTGTCAGTGGACTTTTCCCGCTCCCAGCACAACGAGGCTTTGGATTTGGCCGGGAAGATCAAGGATCAGGGCTTTGCCCCGAAGATTGATTCCACAGTGCACCCGCAGACATTGATGGCATTCGCACGCGAGCGCATCAAGAGCGGAGAACCGATCGACACTGAGGTGTTGGGGCTTTACACCGGCCGAGTGGCCAAATACAAGAAGGTGAATTGACATGGTAGCAGGTTCAAGACTGGTACGCGTGGCAGTGGGCGGGGAGCGCGCCCTGAGTGATTCTCGGACAGCAGTCAACATTTGGGTCACCCCGCAGGAGCGCAAGTTCCTGGAGCGCCTTGAGCAGTTGTTCTTCAAGATCGGCAAGGCAGAAGGCCACCAAGACCTGACACCGGGAATTGTCGTTCAAGAATTTGAGGACGTGACAAAATGACTGTTTCAATCATTGGCGCTGGCATGGCAGGGCTTCTGGCAGGGGCGATGTTCCGCGAGGAAGGGCAGATTTACGAAGCTGCTGCTTCGCTCCCCAACAACCACCACGCATTGCTGCGGTTCCGCTCGGACGAAATCGCGCAGCATCTGAACATCCCCTTCCAGGCAGTGGACGTCCTCAAGATCGTCAAGCCCTTCCGCAATCAGGTGGCCGAGGCCATAGGCTATTCGATGAAGAGCAATGGGCGGGCCAGCCTGCGCTCGATCAAGACAGCCCAAGGCCAGATTGACCGGCGCTTCATCTCCCCCGACGATTTCATTCAGCGCCTGGAGAATATTCAGCACAGCCGGGTGATTTATTCGACGCAGGTCGATAAGAATTGGATCGAGCAATACCGCGAGTTCGGGCCGATCATCTCAACCATGCCTATGGGCAAGTTGATGGATATCCTGGACTACCCGCAAATGGCCAGCTTTGGGTATCGGCATGGCTGGGTGGTCAAGGGCACAGTGGCGATCGAAAGCGATCTTTGTGCCACGATTTACTATCCTGACCCCAAGGTGCCGATTGTGCGGGCCACAATGACTGGCGAGTTGCTGCAGGTCGAGATGGTCGAGGAATTCGACCAAGGGGCTTGGGGCTTGGACCGCATCATGGATGTCTTGCTTCAGGACCTAGGGCTCGAGGGGGCATTTTACACCGCCGAGCTGGTGCCCCAGCGCTATGCCAAAATCGTGAGCCTGCCCGACCGCGAGCGCAAGCGGTTCATTATGTGGGCTTCCGACAATTTCGACATCTATTCGCTGGGCCGGTTTGCGGTGTGGAAGCCAGGTCTTTTATTGGATGATGCCTTCCACGATTGCTTGAAGATCATGGAGATGATCCGCAACGGACATAATTACAAGGGGAGATTGAAGTGAACATTCAGCAACTGTTTAAGCAGGGCATGGATCGTGAAATCCCGGAACTCCTGGAGGCCAATGAGTTTTTGCCTTCTGTAGACCTCGGGGCCAGCGGTGTGAAGAGATATGCCAATATCGCCTTGGGGCTTCCGGACTGGGATTTCCCGCGCGACCCCATCCCTTTCGAGCAAGGTTCGGTCGGGACAGTTCACGCTTATCATTTCCTCGAGCATTTGACCGGCGAAGAGGCCATCAAGTTGCTGCGGGAAGTTGAGCGAGTCTTGGCACCGGGCGGGGTCATGAACATCGCTGTACCCTACTACAATTCCTTGATGCAGGCTCAGGACTTAACACACAAAAGCGTGTGGTGTGGGACGACAATCCAGACTCTGTTCAACAACGCGTATTATGACCCAGCCGGGGAATGGCAGTTGAAGTTGCACACCCAGTTCATCATGGGCATCGTCGAGCACAACATGGCGCTGTTCATCCAGCTTGTTAAGCCAGAGGCCTGAAAAGGGCCTGCCAATTAGGAGAATTTCAATGGAAGTCCAACTGATCGATTATTCTGGGGCAGGAAGCCCCGACCCCGCCCGCCACGCCGCCAACGTGCTCGTGTTCACCAAGGGCACACGCCTGAACATGGTCCCTGGCTTAATGGCCGAGATCGAGGCCAAGCCTTGGTCAGAGATCGAGGCCGAGCTGGAGTATATGGCCAACACGATCCCGAGTAGCTGGGAGTTCATCAGTTACACTTTCCTAATTAACGGTGTGACGCGCGCCTTCACTCATCAGTTTGTGCGGACGCGCACCGGCTCTTATGCCCAGCAGACGATGCGGGTGCTGGACGTTGATGGTTGGGATTATTTGACTGGGCCGAGCCTTAAGGGTAAAGCGGAGGAACTGGTCTATGATGACACGATGCAGAGCATCGCTGATGCCTACAATGAGATGATTGCTGGAGGCGCCAAGATCGAAGACGCCCGAGGCATCCTGCCGACGAACATTCTCACAAACATCGTGGCCAAGTTCGACCTGCGAACCTTCAGCGACACCCAGCGCAAGCGGGCCAGCACGCGCACTCAGGGCGAATACCGCGACGTGATGGAGGCTATGCGCGCTGAGGTGCTGCGCGTCCACCCTTGGGCGACGATGTTCTTGGAGCGCACCTTTGACAAGGCGGCAGCAGAACTTGAGCAGGAAATCTTGCGCATGAAGCATGTCATGGGCGACAAGCGCATGACCAATGCGATCAAGCTTCTGGATCAACTCCGTATGACTGCTTAACCCAAATCGAAAGGAGAATTAAAATGGCTTCCCAGAAAATAAGTGCATATTATCGTGATGAAATCGTCCGCAATGTCATGGCACACAAGTTCGCTTCCGAGCGCATTCAGATCGAAGACATGAAAGCAAAGCTGGAAACCCTCAAAGACAAGCGCAATGACCTCGGATACGAGTTGGTGTATTCGGAGAAGGCTCGCAAGCAGATCCAGTCTTTGCCAAAGGAATGGCTCCCGGAGTCAAACAGAGTCCGAGTTATGGTCGAAGACCAAGGAGTGAAAGAGGTCAGATTTGGCAACATGAGACCGGTTCCTTACGAGGACTTTTCAGGTGGATACTCCCATGTCACTTCGATCGTCAGCCCTGAAAGTGAATATTTCAAGGCCGAGGCTCTGGTGGAAGAGGCAAAGGAAGCCCTCAGAGACTTCAGGCGGGAGGTTGGCCAGCAGGAGCGCGAAGCTTCGTCCAAGGTTCTGGCAGTTGTCAACTCTGTGACCACGACAGGCAAGTTGATTGAGGTTTGGCCAGAGGTTCAGCAGTTCATGCCCGAGATGGCATACAGCTCATCGGGCGGTGTGCCAGCGGAAGTCATTGGAAGCCTCAATGAGTACCTCAATCTGTGATCGTCGTCGTTGACCTAGACGGAACGCTGTGCGACTCAGCGCACCGGGAGCACCTAGCTCGGGCAAAGCAATGGGATGAATTCCATTGCTTGCTAGGTGAGGACAAGCCTAACAAGGCTGTGGCCAAGTTACTGCTCACCTTAATGAACATGCCAGAAGGGCCAGTTGTCGTGGGGCTGACAGGCCGCAACGAGCGCTACCGCTTGATGACCTTGCGTTGGCTTGACAAGCATGGGCTAGCGCTGGACGATCTGTTGATGCGTCCAGACGACAACTATCAGAGCGATCACGAATTGAAGCCGCAGATGCTCGACGATTGGCTCACTGCTCAGGAGTTGACCCGCAGCGATGTGTGGTTCATTCTTGAAGACCGTGAAAAGGTAGTCGAGGCTTGGCGCAACCTTGGCCATGAATGCTGGCAAGTGCGCGCTGGCGGATATTGAATGCCCCTCCCTGATCTCACCCAGCGGCCGACCCTGTCAGCGGCCCAGATGGCTGACCACCAGCAGGAACAAGCGGCGCAGGGAAGTGGGTGTGTTCATTTTACGTCGCGAATGGTTGGCAAAGGCAGGACTTTTAAAAGGAGATTGACATGAAAGCGAACGTGCCTGAATATCTGCGCAGTGCAGCAGAAATCTACGAGCAGCGCAACAAGCTCTATGGCGACAACTACAAGGAATTCGGCAACTGGGTTGACAAACTCTTCCCTGAGGGCTTGGCAGTTGACACACCCGAAGATTTCAACCGGCTGGGCGTTCTGATCCAGATGCTCTCAAAGATCAGCCGCTATGCCCATAACTTCCACAAAGGTGGTCACGATGACTCGCTGGGTGATCTGGCCATTTACACTATGATGCTGAAGGAGCTTGACGCCGAGGCTCGGGGATAGTGATATTTCCACACCCAACCATCAAAGTCGGAGAATGCCGTTGCGTTCTCAGGACATCCTCGGCCCACAGAGAGCTCAGTTCGCCTTATTTCAAGAGGAAGCAGGTTAAATTCGAAGGAGATCAGTGGAAGGCCAACAGACTCTCTTATCACCTCAACAGAGAACCGATCAAAAGAACGCCCGAAAGAGATTGCGATTACGTCCTTCACGAATGTGGCAATGATTGGTGCGTTGAGCCCAGCCATCTTTACCTTGGGACTTTGGCTCAGAACGCAGCTGATTGCTACCGGCACATACCTGATATGCGCGAAAGGCTTTCCAATGCTCAAAAGATTATTTGGTCCGATCCTTCGAGGAAGGCCAGGCAATCGGCCGCGTTAGAGGGTAACAAGAATGTGTTAGGTAAGCGCTGGAAATTGAGCGAAGCCTCAAAGAACAGGCTTAAAGAGGGGTGGACTGATGAGCGGAGGATGGCTCAGGCAATCAGGATGGCAGATCTCAATCGCGCGAGGGAAAAATGATTGCAGCGATTTTTGATTGCGAAACGACTGGCTTGGTAAAAAATAGCCTTGTCCCACTCGAGCAGCAGCCTCGGATAATAGAACTGTTTCTTTGCTTGGTCGACTCAGAAACTGGCGACACCTTGAGCGAGATTGAGTTCTTCTGCGATCCTGGAGTTGAGATCGAGCCAATCATCACGCGCATCACCGGCATAAAGCCAGAGCAGCTCAAGGGCGAGAAGCCCTTCATTCACTATGCACAGAAGGTGGCAGGCATGATCGGTGCGGCTGATGCAGTGGTGGCACACAACCTTAGCTTCGACATGGCACTGGTCAGCTTTGAGATGCAGCGCAGCGAGGTTGAGTTGAAATGGCCTGACAGGCTTATCTGCACTGTCGAGCAAACAGAATGGATGAAGAGCCATCGGCTCAACCTGAGCGCGCTTCACGAAGAGCTGTTCGGAGAGCCATTCTCAGGTGCACACCGGGCGCGGGTGGACGTTGAGGCACTGACGCGGTGCTTCCTGGAACTTGTCAAGCGAGGTGAATTATGACCGAGGAAGGACTCAGCGACCTGATCGATGATGACTATCACGATGACCCAGTGGGGCACGAGACAAAATGGGGTGAGGGGTGGACGAGGGAGAACTTCCGAGAGCACTTCATCCAGCTTGGATACGGAGGTGAGTTGTGAGCGAGAAAAGACCTTGCCACCTTTATCGTCATTATGACAAGGACGATTGCCTGCTTTACGTAGGTATAAACTTCAGCGCCATAGAAAGGTTCTCGCAGCATAGAGGGGCAACTTGGTTCAAGGAAATAACCACCCTTGAGATTGAAGAATTTCCTGACAGAGAGTCTGCAGAATTTGCCGAGACAGTTGCTATCAAATCTGAAAAGCCAAAGTTCAACATCGCAAAGGTCGATGTCTCTTGCATGAGTGAGCAGGATGCCCAGGCCAGGGGCTTCTCTCTCACAAGGTTCCGGCAGCTTAAGAGGGCACATGAGAGGCGGCAGAAAGAAAAGGAGGATCTCGAAAAGGGGATAGATTTCGAGGCGGCGCGCAGACGATTGCAGGCCGAAAGAGATGAGCGAAGAAGGGGCCGGACACCTCGCCAAACGATTTTGATTAAGATGAGGCAGGGGGAAGCCATGTATCGAGAAAGGCTGGGCCTTTGAGTCCCGGCGGACCAAGCGACCACACTTCAGAGCAAAGGCGACTGACAGTGGCTCACCGACAGATCATGGAAGCAGCCATCGGACCTTCGGAAGCGATGATGAAGGGTAAGGCCTCGCGCGCTGCCCTGCTGGAATCGGTCAGGTCGCTGCGGGCGGCAATCTCTAATATTGAGGAAGTTTTGAATGCTAACTGAGGGCAAGAAACAAGGTGCTCTCAAGTCGAAAGATTGGAGGGTGGAAACTTCTCAAGACAAGAAAGTCGCTCGGCAATTCATCAAAGATCACCACTACACCCAATCTTGCTCGAACACTGGGGTTTACATACATGAGTTGAGGCGGAAAGCTGATGGCCAGTTGATGGGAGTTGCACAGTGGCTCCCTCCGACGAAGTTGGCTGCGATTACAGTCAACAAGGATAATTGGCGCCGTGTGCTCAGCCTAACGCGGCTGGCCATTCACCCAGACGTCCCCAAGAACGGGGCGTCTTTCCTTCTCGGGAAGGGCATCAAAATAATAAGGTCAATCGGAGAGTGGCCCCACCTGGTCACATATGCCGACGAATGGCAAGGGCACAAAGGCTCGATATACAAGGCGACGAATTGGGAATATGTCGGGTGCACGAAGCCTTCTCGGCGATATATAAACTCTGAAGGGAAATTCGCTGCGACTCTTTCAACAAAAACGAGGACCAAGAAAGAAATGAACGAACTCGGATTCTTCCTTTCGGGGGAGCCTCATGTAAAGCATAAATTCGTCCTGCATTTGGGGGTGTCATGATTAAAGTACGCACCGGCTACAGCTTCCGCGAAGCAGCTGGCAAGATTGATGATGTGCTCGACCGCCTTGAAGAACTCGGCAGCGAATACGCACCGATCACAGATCGCGCCTCCACCTTCGGATTCTACCGCTGGGCAAAGGAATGCAAAAAGCGCGGGCTGAAGCCAGTGTTCGGGGTTGAGCTGGCAGTCACAGATTCGATCAATGCCAAAAATCCGTCCGTGGACCACTGGACATTTCTGGCTATTGATGATGTTCAGCCAATCAATGAGTTGGTGACACTGGCGACCACGCAGTTTCGCTATAAGCCCCTGCTCACCCTTGAGCAAGCAATCTCCAAGCAGGGCGCGTTCAAGATGACCGGCCATTGCCCGCCAATGGCGTTGTGGAAAATGGAACTGGACGAGAGCGTGGCAATCGGCTTGATGCCGAGCACACCCGTTGGCGTTGTCAAGCGCGCAGTCAACAATGGGTGGCAGTTTGCTGCCAGCAGCGATAATCGCTTTCCGCGCGCGGATCAGGCTGGCTTTTACGAATTGCTGACCGGGCGCAACGCTCAGAGCCAAAGCTATGCACAGCACATCTTGAGCGCCGAGGAGTGGCGCGAGGCGGTGAAATGGAATGGCCTTTCAGAGACGGATTTGCAGGACGCTCTCAGCCTTTCCGAACATTGGCTTGGGGATTGCAACGCGAACCTTGTTCAATCGTCCCTGCCCCACTTTCCGGCCACACATTCCTTGCGCGAGCTTTGCGAGCTTGGAGCGGCAGCGATGGGTTGTGACATCACGCGCCCTGAATATTCCCAGCGCATGGAGCGGGAATTGAGCCTGATCACAGCCAAGGGCTACGAGGACTACTTCTACATCGTGGCTGACATCGTTCAATGGGCGCGCAAGAAGATGATCGTCGGGCCTGCACGCGGTTCGTCTTGCGGTTCGCTGGTTTGCTATCTTTTGGGGATCACCACCGTTGACCCGATTCCGTTCGGGCTGATCTTTGAGCGGTTCGTGGACATCAACCGCTCAGACATGCCCGACATCGACATCGACTTCTCGGATCAGCAGCGCAAGCGGGTGTTCCAATACATCGAGGAGAAATATGGCAGCGACCATGTTGCGCGCCTAGGCACAGTCGCCATGTTCCAGCCGCGCTCTGCGCTTCAAGAGGCAGGAATGGGCCTGAACGTGCCCAAGTGGAAATGCGACGCAGTGGCAGAAAGCATGATCGAGCGTTCATCTGGGGACTCCCGCGCGCTCAACACCCTTGAAGACACCCTGATGACAATGCCAGCCGGCCAGAGGCTGCTTGAAGATCACCCAGAGATGAAGGTGGTGGCGCAGTTTGAAGGCCACCCTCGGCACTACAGTCAACATGCGGCAGGCGTGGTCGTGAGCTTGGAGCCTGTAGCCAAGTTCGTGGCCATTGACCATCGCACAGGCGCAACCATGTGCGACAAGAAGGACGCCGAGGATGGCTATAACCTGCTCAAGATTGACTGCTTGGGTCTGACTCAACTTTCAGTGTTCGAGGATGCGTTGGACTTGGCAGGCCTGCCCCATGACACGCTAGAAAAGCTACCCCTGGATCGTCCGGAGACGTTCAAGGTGCTCAACGATGGCAAGTGGTCTGGCATCTTCCAATTCAATGGCATGGCCCTGCAGTCCATCACCAAGCAGTTTCACGTGGACAAATTCGATGATATTGTCAGTGTGACCGCGCTGGGCAGACCGGGGCCATTGGCCAGTGGGGGGGCGCATGAATGGATCAGGCGCAGGAATGGCACCAATGCCGTGACCTACCCTCACCCAATATTCGAGCCATACCTGAAGGACACGCTCGGGATCGTACTATACCAAGAGCAGGTGATGGAGATCGGCCGGAATGTGGGCGACCTCAGCTGGGAACAAGTGACTCTGCTGCGCAAGGCTATGAGCAAGTCGCTGGGAAAGGAATACTTCGACCAGTTCGGGGACCCTTGGAAGGCCGGGGCCGTGGCAAAGGGCGTTGACCCAGCCGCAACTGTCAAGATTTGGGACGACCTGTGCGCCTATGGGGCATGGAGCTTCAACAAGAGCCACTCTGTGGCATATGGCCTCATCAGTTATTGGTGCTGCTGGCTGAAGGCGCATCACCCTTTTGAGTTTGCGGCCGCAACCCTAAACCATGAGGACAACCCTCAGCGCCAGATCATGCTGCTGCGTGAGATGAAGACAGAGGGCTACGACTATGTTCCGATCGATCCTGAGTTGAGCGACAAGAAGTGGCAGGTGGGCAACCGCAATGGCCAGCGCTACCTTGTTGGGCCGCTTCATAATGTCAAGGGAATCGGGCCAAAGCTGGTGAGTCAGATCGTATCAGCGCGCAAGCGCGGCGAGCCTCTGCCCGCACGAGCGATGAAGCTATTGTCCGACCCTAAGACTGACATTGACAGCCTTTGGCCAGTGCGCGATGGAATCAAGCGCCACATGCCAGACCCTCTGGCCAAGAACATCGTGACACATCCCACATCGATCATTGATGCGAAGCCATGTGGTGAGGATCAAGATTTCCTGTTCTTTTGCACCTTGAGCAAGATCAACCCGCGCGATGAGAATGAGGTGGTGATGATTGCGCGCAGGGGCTATGAGATCAAGGATGGCAAGACGACGAGCCTCAACCTGCAGCTCACCGATGACACCGATACGATCTTCGGCAAGATCACCCGCTGGGACTATGAGCGGTTGGGCAGGGCGATTGTTGATCGGGGGCGCGTGGGCAAGGCGCTCTACGCAGTGAAGGGCACCATGCGAGCCAATACGAACTTCCGCATGGTGACAATCAAGAATGTGCGATATGTCGGGGATTTGGACAAATGAGGGGCTGAAGCCCCTCGCAAGGATCAAATGGTGATGCCGTTTTCGGCAGCGAGGGCGATGCCTGCGTCGGTGAAGTCGACCCAAAGATTGCCTTCTTCGCTGAAGGTTGTAAGCAGGCCTGCTTGCTTGAGCTGGGTGAGGTTGCCGCGATCTTCCTTCGAGCCATCGAACAAAGGCTGGCCATTCCAATCATTGGCTTCAGCGGCGAGGGCGAGGAAAACTTCGAGCGAGCGAGCGGTGATGTTGGTCATTTCAATTCTCCGGTTGGTGGGGGCCACCTCGGCTCCCAATACAACCCTTATGACGGAATTGATCAGAAAAGAAAAGCGAAAAAAACACTTTTGTTGAAATATATTTTCAACGAGGGTGAAAATGGAACCTAACAGCGAGGGAAAATCGTGAAGATTAAAGAACTGACGGATGTGCCAGCAGTGCGTGATTACCTCAACCGGGTGGGCGCAGAGCCGCGCTCGCTCAAGGGTGCGGTTGTGAGACAGACCCATGGGCGGTATTGGCGGGACTTGGCTGTGATCAAGTTCTCCAAGGAAGGAGACATTGAGTGCTCAACGATAGAGCATGCACCGACCGAGCTTGAGCAGCAGCTGGTCAAGAGCGCGCTGGCTGGGGTGACATGGCCAGAGTTGAAGCGGTTGCACAAGATCATCGACCCTCACCCAATGATCAAGGAGGCAGCGCGGCAGGACATCTTTGAGTTCCGCGACGGCGAGGGGCAGATCGTCATGGTGCAAGTCCGCATCGAAAAGGGCGACGACAAGGCGTATGTGCCATTCACATACTGGGACGACGGAGTTTGGCGCATTTGCGAGCCGGACGGCCCATTGCCATTGTTCAATGCGGACAAGATAAATGAAAATGCCACTGTGTTCATCCATGAGGGGGCCAAGGCAGCGGCGCGGGTTCAGGCCATGATCGAGGCGCAAGATCACGAGGCAAAGGCTGCTCTGGCAGACCACCCTTGGGGGCGTGAATTAGAAGGAGCAGTGCATGTCGGGTGGATCGGCGGGGCATTGTCCCCCTACAGAACAGACTGGTCAGTGCTGGCCAAGGCTGGGGTCAAGCGCGCATACATTGTGGCTGACAATGATGAGCCTGGAAGGACGGCTGTTCCTGCTATCGCCCGACACCTGCGCATGCCAACTTTCACAGTGCAGTTTACTGATGAATTTCCAGCCTCATTTGATCTCGCAGACCCCTTCCCCAAGAGCATGTTCTCCAACGGAGCCGGGGAGAGAGTTTATGTAGGACCAAGTTTCCGCGACTGCCTTCACCCGGCAACGTGGGCAACCGACACCGTCCCACCCAAGAGCGAGGGCGGTCGGCCGGGGCATGTGCTGCGGGACAGCTTCAAGGGAATGTGGGCCTACATCGAGGAGGCTGACATGTTCGTTTGCACTGAAATGCCAGAGATCATGCGCTCCGAGGCCATACTGAACAAGATGCTGGCCAGTTTCAGCCACGTTCAAGACACGTGCCGACTGATTGTGAAAGCCTATCAAGGCAGGTCAACGCGGGTGTGCTACCGCCCGGACGTGAAGGGCTTGAAGGTTACCTTCAGAGGATCGTCGGCTATCAACCTGCACATCCCCAGCGATATCAAGGCAGTTCCAGGCGACCCTGCGCCATTCCTGGAATTCATGGAATACATGTTCGTGAATGAGAGAGAGCGCAAGGATGTGTTGAAGTGGTGTGCTACGCTCATCGCCAAGCCAGAGGTGCGCATGAGTTACGGGCTGCTGCTGATCTCAGAGCGACAGGGCGTGGGCAAAACAACGCTCGGGGCTGGCATTCTTGCACCTCTGGTGGGCGTTCAAAATGTTGGCTACCCCGGCGAGGCGGACGTTACATCCTCGTTCAATGACTGGGTGGCACACAAGCGGCTGGCAATCGTCAGTGAAATCTACTCGGGCAGCTCTTGGAAGGCATATCATGCGCTTAAAAGTGTCATCACTGACAAGGACATCACTGTCAACCAGAAATACATGCGCCAGTATGTGATCGAGAACTGGTGCCATGTGCTCGCATCGTCCAATTCCATGCGCGCCTTGAAGATGGAGAATGATGACAGGCGCTGGCTTTATCCCGAGGTCACAGAGGTGCCATGGCCCAGAGCAAAGTTTGATGGCCTGCGCAAGTGGCTGGCGGCAGGTGGGTTGAACATCATTCGCCATTGGGCAGAAAACTATGGGGAGTATGTCACCCAGAGTCAACGCGCACCAATGACTGAGCGCAAGCGCGAGATGATTGAGGGTTCGCGCTCGGAGGCTCAGCAAGAAGCTGCTGCGCTGGCAGAGGTCTTGAAGGAGTTGGGCAAGCCTGCAGGGCTGCTGATCAAGGACGTCGTGGGATGGGTAAGAATGCACGCGCAAGGTCGGGTGTTCGACTCAGACTATGAGTTGCGGCGCTCGATGGTTGAGTGCGGATTGACTGCATGGCACAAGCGCATCAAGGTCAGTGGGCGGCTGCAATATGCAGTCATAAATGATGACCTGCTGGCACTGGCCCAGCGGTCGGATGACGAATTGACAGTGATCCGTGATCACTTGGTCAAGGCGAATGACATCATGGAAGGAGCAATGTGATGAGGGTCAAGGGCCAGCTCACGTGGAACCAGAATGTGGCCATGACGAGGCTGTGGAAATGCCACCCGGAAGGGTGCGTCGTCCGCCTGCAGACGGCCAAGGCGCTTGTCAGGAGAGGATTGGCTAGGCAACCTAGCCCGAAGCGCCCTGCATGGCTTAAACTGTCTCCTGAAGGGCTGCAGTGGTGCGAAGGGATGGGTTGGTGATAGAGAGCGAAAAATGCCTACGAGACTGGGTCAAACGACAGTCTGAAGGGAAAGCTCGTTGGATCGAGCCGAATCTTGGCTCTACCTTCGGATTGCCAGATTGCTGGGTGCCATTCCCCCCAGGAGAAGGTGGCTCTGAAGTCCACCTCGAACTGAAGTGCGGAAGCCTTGAAAAGGGAAATGTTCTGCGGTACAATGTCAGACCAGACCAAAGGGCAGAGATAAGGGCTATGGTCGATGACAGGGTAAGAGTCGGCCTTTTGATCGGGATCAAGGGCACAAAGATCGTCATATTTGCTCTTCCGAGCAAGCCTTGGCTGCGTGGAAATGTGAAACTGGACAGTGCTGAAGGGCAAAGTTACAGGGTCGACGGAAGTGTCTCTTTGTCAGGCTGTTTCTGGGCTGGGGTTAATTTCATCTTTTCTGAATCTCTGCTTGGTCCACAGGCATGGTCAGTGAGCTTTCATGCCAAGAAAGACCTATGATGTGGCTTTGCTTGACGCAAAAGGTGGGTTTTTCTGGGTTCCAAGTTCGGAAATTCTGCAGGATTCCCAGGACTAGGGAGTAGTTCTAAGGTTCGTATATTTTCCTATTCTTCTTCGTTGGGATAAAGTTCTAAGAAAGGGGGTAAGAGAGAGAGGGTTTTGGAAATAAGCGAAAAAATGGAACTTGGAACCTGATGACGGAATTGGAGGGAATATCATGAATTGGCTTGTGTTGCGATGCAATTCGAAATCCACAATTGCTCTTGTTGAATCTCTGGAACAGGCTGGCTTTGAGGGGATGGTCTGGTCGCCCACTGAATTGGTTCTGGCCAGATCAGGGCCAGATCGATCGCGTGAGAAGGTCAAGAGCGCCCTGCTACCTTCGTTCGTGTTCGTTGATGAGTTCCTTGAGACCGAAATGTTGCGTGAAGAAAGAGACCCTCTTTGCAATCACCCACCTTTCCGCATTTTCCGGTTCAACAGGGTTGTTGCCAAGGTTGCCGCAGAATCCTTGCTACCCCTGCGCTCGCTTGAGAAGAAGCCCACTGAGAAGGCCAATCACCCAACCCTGCCCGCTGGCACTGTCGTCCGCACTGCTGAGTCTGGTTTTGAGGGGTTGAACGGCGTTGTGGTCTCCTGCAAGGGAAGATGGTCATTTGTGGAATTTGAAGGTTTCGCATTGCCAGTCAAAATTAGTACTTTGCTTTTGGTGCAGGAAAGGGCATAAGGGCATCGGTTCAGGTGCGCTTGACCCGCTTTGCGGTGACCCTGCCAAACTCGTCGACGAGAAGGCCTCTGACGAGAGCCTCGCTCGAACCGTTTCCAAGTTATGCTAAAAGTCCTGAAAGAAGGAAATGCCCAGAGGCAACCCAAATCCGTCCCCTTCGACCCGCTTCAAAAAGGGTTCGTGTCCTAATCCTGGAGGAAAGTCCAAGGAGCAGGTTGCCATTGAGCGACGCAATGCTCAGAAGGCGATGGAGATTCGCGAGAAACTGCTCAATGCCATGGCAGACAAGATTGACCAGTTTTCAGATTCTGAAGAGCAAGGCGAACGAGACAAGGTTCTTTCCTTCATCGAGGCTGCAGCACTAAAGTTGATCAAAGACGCCGAGGATCGCGGCCTCGGTTCCCCGGTTCAGGACATCAAGAGTTCGGATGGCAGCATGTCGCCTTCTGGTGCTCGCAGATTGAGCGAGTTCCTTGATGGCAAAAAGCCCAGCTGAAAAACTCAGAGACCTGCCTGAGGCAGATCGGCAAAGGTTCATAGCCAGTCTGACCAACGAAGAGGCTGAGTCCTTGTTGGTCGATTGGCGAGGCTTCCTTGCGAGGCCAGAGCAACTTGCCCCACCCGGTGACTGGTCCACCTGGATAATCAATGCTGGCCGTGGATTCGGAAAGACAGAGGCAGGAGCCCAGTGGGTCAGAGAGCGGGTTCAGCAGGGTTCGCGTCAGATCGCGCTAATCGCGGAGACGCAGAAAGACCTTGAAGAGGTGATGGTCGCCAGATTGCTGGCGATACACCCCGAACACGAACGGCCAAGCGTGAGGTTCAAGCCCGTCCGGGTGACATGGCCGAATGGTGCGCAGGCGCTGGGATATAACGGCACAGAGCCTGACCAGTTGCGCGGCCCTGAGTTCGACACCGCATGGGTTGACGAACTGGCCAAGTATCGCAAGGCGCGTGCGACTTGGGATATGCTGCAATTCACGATGCGCGCAGGGAATGACCCTCGCGTGATTGTTACCACTACACCAAGGCCTATTCCGGTTTTACGAGAGATTCTTTCAAGCCCTCGCTCGGTCATCACACGGGGCAGCACATTCGACAATGCGGCGAACTTGCCCGCGCAGTTTCTTGCCGACCTTGAAAACAGATACGGCGGCACGCGCCTAGGCAGGCAGGAGTTAAACGCCGAAGTCCTGGACGACCTGCCGGGTGCGCTTTGGACGCGAGCAATGTTCGACGACCACCGCGTCAAAGAAGCGCCGGATATGCAGCGCATCGTGGTCGCCGTTGATCCGAGCGGCACAGGTGGCGAAGGCGACGAAGGCGACAGCATCGGGATTGTGGTTGCTGGCAAGGGCGTTGATGGCCGCTGCTACGTATTTGCAGATCGCACGTGCAAACTGTCGCCGGATGGCTGGGGCAGGCGCGCAGTTGCCGCTTACAAGGAATTCAATGCCGACCGCATTGTTGCCGAGCGCAATTTCGGCGGCGCGATGGTTGAGCACGTCATCAGGACAGTCGATAGTTCGGTCAGTTACAAGGAAGTCACTGCCAGCCGCGGCAAGGTTGCCCGCGCAGAGCCGGTTGCTGCGCTCTATGAGCAGGGCCGTGTTAGCCACGTGGGCGGATTGCCCGAAGTCGAAGATCAATGCTGCCTGATTGGGCCTGACGGGTTCATCGGCGAGGGAAGCCCTGACAGGGCCGATGCGCTGGTTTGGGCCATCACTGAATTGATGCTGGGGGAACATATGCAAGTCGCCATGATCCTCCGAAAGAAGCACCGACCATGAATCCGCTCGTGTTGGTTGCGAACGCTGCAAGGCGCATCGAATCAATGTTTCCGGGCTATTTCCCGGAGACCAAGCACAATCACTACAAGGACTTTGGGTATCCCGAATTCCTGACGTTCGCGCAGCTATATGCGATGTATCAGCGCAACGGTCTGGCGAGTGCGGGCATCAGCAAGACAGTCGGTAAGACGTGGCAGGACAACCCTGCGCTCTGGGAAAACGAAACCGCCACAGAAAGCGCGCTTGAAGGTGACATTCGCCAGCGGTTCGCAGATCTACGCCTGTGGCAGCGCCTCATGGAAACCGACCGCCGCGCAATGGTTGGCGGGTATGCTGGTGCAATCCTGCGTTTCGCTGACAGCAAGCGGTTCCAAGAGCCTGTTGACCGGGTTCCTGGTGGCCTTGAAGGGCTGGTTGAAATCATCCCGGCATGGTCGGGGCAATTGCGGGTCTCCTCTTGGGAGACGGACGAAACCAGCGAGAATTACGGACAGCCGACCATGTTCGCCTTCAACGAGGCGGAATTGCCGGACAGCACCATCAACAATTCAACTGAGGCGCGCACGCGCAGCTTCGAACTGCACCCGGATCGCGTCATTCTGTGGTCGTCCGATGGCACGGTTCACGCCGAAAGCGCGCTGACTGCCGGTTACAACGACCTGCTGACGATGGAAAAGGTCTCTGGCGCAGGCGGCGAAGGCTTTTGGAAGAACGCCAAGAGCGCGCCTATTTTGATGACGGACAAGGACACGCGCCTTAAGGACATGGCTGATGCGATGGGCGTCCGAGAGGATGAAGTCGCCGATGCGATGAACGACCAGGTCGAGGATTGGCAAAAAGGCTTTGACCGGCTGCTTATGCTTCAGGGCATGAAGGCTGAAACGCTGGGAATCACACTGCCGCAGCCTCAAGAGTTCTTCAATATTGCGCTTCAGGGCTTTGCTGCCTCGCTCAACATTCCGCTGAAAATACTTGTCGGCAACCAGACTGGCGAGCGCGCCAGCACTGAAGACGCGCAAGAGTGGGCGCAGACGAATATGGCCCGCCGCGATAACATCGTGCGCCCTAACGTTCTTGAGTTTGTTAACCGTCTTGAGCGCGTCGGCATCCTGCCGGAACGTGATTGGACGATTGGCTGGACTGACCTGACAGAAAGCAGCGCCAGCGAGAAGCTGGAACGCGCCGACAAAATGGCGGACATCAATCAAAAGGCTACAAGCGGCGCGCTGGCTGGCGAAACAATCTTCACCGGCCCGGAAATCAGAGAGGCGGTTGGCTATGATCCGCTGCCAGATAGTGAACGCTTCGGCGATACACCAGAGTTCGGAGACGTAGCTTGACACAGATTCGCGTGAACATCCGCTCCGTCGCCAACTTGGCCAACGTTCGCAAAGAAAAGCGCAACGGGCGCGATGTGGTAATCGTGCCGAGTGCAACCCTGCCCGATAACGTGGTCATGAACGGCATTCGCTACGGGGCGGATGAAATCGCCAAGGGGTTCGCAACCCTAAACAAGACTCCCGCGCCCTATGGCCACCCCCTTGTCAATGGCAAGTTCGTCTCTGCTCGCGACCCTGAGGGCATCAACCTTGGCTGGATCGGCGCTCACAATGAAAACGCGCGGCAGGAAAAGGGCCGCGTGCTGCTTGACAAGGTGATTGATGTTGAGGTTGCCAACCGCAGCGAACAGGGGCGCGCGGTTCTTGCCGCTATTGAGGCAGGCGAGCCTGTTCACACCTCCACCGGACTGCTTTGCGAACTTGATCCTGTTGAGGGCGAGGATGGCATCCGCGCCAATGCCCGCAACCTGTTCTTCGACCACGACGCTATCCTCTTGAATGAGGAAGGCGCGGCCACCCCTGAACAGGGCGTCGGTATGCTTGTGAACGCTAAGGGCGAACAAGAGGAAATCGAAGTCATTAATTCGTCGCTCATTGAAGACGCTGAGCGCGAACTGGATTGGGCAGGCATGCGCTTGCTCGAAGCTGCCGATAGGCTCGAAAGGGCCAATATTTGGGAGCGAATGAAGGCCGCTATTTTGGGGGCAATGCCCGCCGAGCGGGAACCTGTTGGAAACAGAAAGGACCAACCAATGACTGTCACTAGTGAACAGTTCGAGGCCCTTTCCGCGAAGGTTAACACCCTCTCGGAAGGCTTTGAAAAAATAAATATCAGTGAAGCTGTGGCAAATGCCATCAAGCCCCTCACTGACAATCTGGAGGCTATTCAGGCAAACCAGAAGGCCAAGGACGAAGCCGAACTGGCTGGCCACGTCGCCACCATCGTCAAGGCCAATCTGCTTGACGAAGAAAGCGCTAAGGAACTGACCCTCAATGCCGCGCGCAAACTGGCGGAAAAGGCGAAGCCGGGCAAGGCCGCTGGCCTGAATGGCGCTCCGATCACCGCGAACGCCGAAGACGAGTTCGCCGGTGTGGACCTCAACGCTGATATGGAGGCCAAGTAACATGGCTGGCAATGTCATTTATCGCGGGCCGATCACCACTCAGCCCCGCACCGTGAACAAGCCCGTTGCGGGTGCATACCTGCCCGGCACGTTCGTTGAAGAAACCGCCACTGAACTGGTGCAGATCACCACGGCACTGGCAAAGCGCCCCCTGCTTCTGATGAACATGGATTTCAAAGATCAGGACGTCGCAACCGCCTATGCCGACGAAGACACCGGCATCGCGCTCGAACTTGAGCCGGGGATGGTCGTTCAGGCGCGGGTGGCTGCGGCAACCTACGCCAAGGGCGCACCGCTGACTGTCGCGGCTTCTGGTCGCCTCGCAGCCGCAACCGCCGCAACGGTGGTCGTGGCGTTTTTTGATGATACCCCCGGCGCGAAGAGTGCAGGCGATCTGGTCGATGTTATCATCGCCAACTCCTACACCGTTCCGGCAGCGTAAGGAGCGCACAGACAATGCTTCGTTTCACTCCCGAACAGCAGGCGTTCGTGCTGGCCAATCGTCGCCAGTTCAACGCTTCGCAGGCTGCTATTGCGGCTATTCACACCAACGCCATGATCGGCAACGCTCTCCCTCTCCCCAAGGATGTTTGGGGCGTGTGGGATCGTGAAGGCATCGAGGTTCAGCGCACCACTCTTGCGGTGTTCAACGACCTTGCCGCGTCGGTTTCCACCCCCATGCCGATTGGTAAACTGGTTCACCACTTCCAGACGATCAGCGACAGCGGGCAGGCGAATATCTCGCTTGACGGGCGCTCGAAGGGCCGCACCGATCAGCCTGTGATCGAATACCACGGCACTCCCCTGCCCATCGTGGACAGCCCGTTCAGCTACGGTTGGCGGCAGGTTGCGGCGGCGCAGTCGGAAGGCTTCCAACTTGACAGCGCCGGTCGCATGAATGCCATGCGCACCGTTGCCGAAAAGATGGAAAGCATCGCCTTGGATGGTGACGCCAGCATCGCGGTCGGCGGGGCAGTGCTTTACGGCCTGCGCACCAACCCGAACCGCAACACTCGCACCACCGGTACCGCTCTCAACGGGGCAACCGGCGCTGAGTGGCTTGCAGAGATCACCGCCACCCTGAAGCTGCTTCACGCAGACAACTTCAAGGTTCCGTCGACCCTGTATCTGAACTGGGATGATTGGTTCTATGCCACCAGCACCGAGTTCACGACCGGCTACCCCAAGACCATTGCACAGCGCGTGCTGGAACTTGGCGGCGTTCGTGAAGTCGTCCCTGCGGACAGCGTGACAGCCAGCCAGATCATTGCTCTGGTCAAGGATCGCCGCGTTGTGCAGGTTCTGAACGGCATGCCGATGACGACCCGCGCACAGTTCCGCGCCAACCCTGAGGACGATTACAACTTCGTCACCATGGGCGCGGCGGCTGTCGAAGTGAAATTCGACGCCGAAGACAACTGCGGCGTTGCGGTTTCCAGCATCTGATGAATGTGGGGGCGGGGAGACCTGCCCCCATGTTTCCGAAAGGAACGACCATGCGTATCGAAATCACCCGTAGCGGCGTCTATGACGAAAAGGGCGAAGAAGTTGAAGTCGGCACCGAACTGACCGTGAAGGGCGATAGCGTCCCCGCATGGCTGGTAAACAAGGGCCGCGTCGTTGCTGACAAGCCGACGAAGGCGACTGCGATCAGCAACCCTGCCAAGGGTGCCGTTCAGCAGAAGGCGGACTGACATGGCCGCTACCCTCGCAGGCTGGACAACCTACGCTGGCTTGCGCGGGCTTGTGGTGGCCAATGAGACGACATCCGAACAGGCGCTTGTGAGGGCTGCGGACTATATCCGCTTCCACTATGTTGAGCAGTTCCTGCCCGGTTATGACGAAACCTCTCCCAATGTGGATGAGGCTACATACGAAGCGGCGGCGTTCGAATTGACCACGCCGGGTTTCTGGACAACCACATTCACGCCAGCGCAGCAAAAGGTGCTGACTGGCGCCGGTGAAATCCGCTGGACGGTGACGGGTTCAACTGACAGCGCCGATGCATGGGCGAACGCCAGCCCGACAAGCACGAAGATCGCGGCTATGCTTGATCGGTATATGCCGGGCAAGTATCGCGTCGGCCTGCGGGCGGTTGGGCCATAATGGCACAGCCACAGCGCACGGTTGCCACCATGGCTATGGATTTGCTATCGTCCTATCTAGATGGCCAAGGAAACACCCGGTTCCTGCTCCGTGCCTAGTGTTGTTGCGCTGCATGGGGGCGAGGTTAATGCCTACACTCCGAACGAGGGGTGTATCAAAGCCCTGCGCGAAATGCTGGAAATGGCCGAGGCTGGCGAGATTGCCGGCATTGTCTGCGCGAGGCTTCACGGTGACAATCTCGGCAGCTACACGATTGCGGGCATGATCGGGCCTTATTCGCTCCTAGGGGCGATGGACATGGCCCACGATGAACTGCGGGCGAAAATGCAGGAGGCTTTTGAATGAGCGGCTCTCAGATCGCAGCGGAAGTAAACACCGCCCTCGCAAGCCTCGCATCCGAACTGGGAAGCGGGGCCTTTTCAATCACGCTGGTCAGGGCAGGAACGCAAACCAATCCTTCGGACACACCGGGAGCGGGCGCGACGTTCATCCTGACGGGCAATGTGATGGGCTATCCTAGATCAATGATCGACGGAACGCTAATTCAGTATGAAGACCGCCGCGTGATGATTAGCGCGACAGGAGAGCGTCCGACTACGGCTGACAAACTGAGGATCGACGACAAAGATTATCAGATCATCATGGTTGATGATGTCGCACCGCAAGGTGTGCCGCTGTATTACGAGGTTCAAGCAAGGGTTTAATGCATGGCCAACCGTCGCCGTTTACAGAACAGATTGACGGCGCTCCTGGCCCAATATGACAAGGAAATCCGCAACGCTTTCCTCGCGGCTGTCCGGTCCAAGGCAAACGGCATCAATCTGAAGGATTTGGCGGACGCAATCGAGGCGCGGGACTTCAACAGTGCCGTGAATATCGCGGGTCTGACGCGGGCCGATTTGTTTCCGTTTGATGCGGCGATCAACGGCGCATATGTGGCGGGTGGGCAGACTGTCCCGGCAGCGGCTCCAGCGTTTGCCGCGTCGTTCGGATTCGATGGCAGGGCAACCCGCGCTGAAGCATGGGCGCGTAACCACGTTGGCGGGCTTGTCACGAATATCGTGGATGAGCAGCTTGATTTGCTGCGCGAGACTATCGGCGCCCAGTTGGCGCAAGGCGTAGGGCCTCGGAAAGTGGCCGTGCAGATTGCTGGGCCGATTGGTGCGGGCAACCAGAGGCAGGGCGGCTTTATCGGCCTCTCACGGCCTCAGATGGGCTATCTGGACAATGCGCGGCGCGAACTGTCCGAACTGGACGCCGGTTATTTTGACCGCAAGCTCAGGGATCGCAGATTTGACGGGCTGGTGCGCAAGGCCATTCGTGATGGCAGGCCGATGGCACAAGCAGACGTTGACCGTATCGCATCGCGCTACAGCGACCGGCTTTTGAAGAATCGCGCCGACACTATCGCAAGGACCGAAAGCATTACCGCGCTTCGGGCTGGCAGGCGTGAGGGAATACAGCAGGGCATTGAGGCCGGGGCGATTGCACCGGATGCGGTTAAGCGCCGCTGGGATGCCACGCTCGACAGCCGAACGCGCCCGGATCATGTGGCAACGCACGGGCAGGAGGTTGATGGGATGGATGCGCCGTTCGTGCTGCCCGATGGTTCGCGGATGCTCTATCCGGGGGATACCTCGCTAGGGGCAAGCGCCGCGCAGACGATCAACTGCCGCTGTTATGACGAGTATGTGGTGGACTGGTTAAGGGGCTGAGCCGAAGCATTCCAAGGACCGGGCTTCAAATCGCTCTGTGTCGTCCGAAAAGACTGCAACGCCATCGCGATACAGGAAAGGGCGAAAGCCAGTATATCCGCCATAAGCGTTCTTGCTGTTCACATCGCCAATAATGACATTCTCGTCGCTTGGGCAACGCTTCACGTCCTGAAATTCAGCACTGGCAGGGTCGCTAAGTCGGTCCCTGACCGAAGCTTCAGCGTCGGCAATCCCGGCGTCACAGCCCGAAACGGCGAGGCCCAGCGCCACTAAGCAAAGAAGTCTCATGCGGTGGAGTTACCATAATGGCGAGCAACCGCAAGTTCATTGCAGACGTTGAGGCGTTCGCAGACAAGACCGCCGACCAAATGCTGCGGGTGGCGCGGCAGTCAATACAGGACACAGTGCGGATTGCTCAAACGACCGTGGCACAGGGCGGCGACCTTCCTGTTGACACCGGCTTCCTGCGCAACAGCCTCGTGACCGAGGTGCGCGGCGCTCCGGTCGGGGAGGGTTCGGACAGTTACGTTCTTGGCCTCAGCGCCTTGCAGCTTGGCGACCCGTTCGCGGTGGCGTGGACGGCTGAATACGCGATCCCGCGTCACTACATGGTCGGCGTCGGACAGGGCGGCGGGTTGTGGCGTGACAAGGCCGCGCAACAGTGGTCCCGGATCGTTGCAGACAATGCGCGGAGAGTTCGATGACGTTTGATCAAATCGAGACCGCGCTTGGGCAGCGCCTAGCGGAAATGACAGACTGCCCGCCTATCGCTTGGCCTAACAAATCCTTCACCCCTTCGGGCGTTCCATATATTGAATTTCGCCACGCTCCCGTTGACCGCAGGGATGAGGTAATCGGCGGGGGCTTCCCCTATCAAATTGGCCTTGTCCTTATGACCGTTGTGGTCCCGTCAGGGGCTTTCACAGGCACGGCAAACAGCATCGCGCAAGACATAGCCAATAGGTTTCCCAAGGCGCTTAGAATGAGCACAGGGAGCGGGAACGTGGTCATCAATGCCCCGGCTTCGCTTGCTTCGGGGTTTCAGGATGGGGCTTATTGGCGGCAACCTGTCCGCATTAGCTACATCACAGAAGGCGACACTAACGAATTTGCAGACCCGACATAGGGCATCGATGTTTCCGCAACCACGGACGGGATCGAGCGCGTGGGCAATACCCTTCGCGTTGACATTGACAGCCTACCGACAGCACCAGGAGCATAACAAATGGCCGTTTACGGCGGTGGGCATACCCCGTGGACGCCGGTCGGCTGCACAGAGCTGGTTGATGGGCAGACCGGGACAACCAATTTCAACGACCACGGCTATTTCGTCGGGCAGCTGGAAGTTGCCACAGCCTCAACCTTTACGGTTGGCGCTGACCCGACAACCGAAGACAGCAAGGCATTTGCGGCGGCGGCGTTTAATCCGGCATCTGCCCCTGCAATCCCTGCAATTTACTTAGGCGCGGACCTGACCGCAATTGACGTTGGCGCAACCACGTTTGCCGCCAAATACCTAGTCACAACTTAGGAAAACCCATGCGTATTAAAATGACCAATCGCGCCTTTAATGGCGTGGCAAACGTGCTGCCTGATAAGCGCAAAACTTGGGAAGCTGCCGGATGGGTAGCAGTCCCGCAACCTTCCAAGAAAATCTCCTCAAAAAAGGAAACTGAACAATGACGACTGGATCACACATCGGCAAAACGCTGTATGTTGCAGAAGCTCTGCCTGCTACCAACACCGCAGCGGGCTTCGAAGCCCTCACTTGGGTGAAGGTGAATGGCGTTCAAACGCTTCCGCAGCTTGGCGTATCGCACAACAACATTGACGTGTCAGACCTGCAAAGTGGTTTCACGGCTGGCATCAAGGGCGCTGGATCGGGTAACGACAGCACTATGGCGTTCCGTCTGGTGGCTTCTGATGCAGGTCAAGAGGACTTGCGCAACCGTGCCAATGCTGGGGGCACCAGCGGCGCAATCTCCGTCAAGATTGTGAAGGGTTCGGGCGCTGATCAGGCCCCAGCAACGGGCGATCCTGTGCAGTATGCACAAGGCTACGCACACAGCTATGTCGAAATCCAAGGCGACGACAGCAGCCACGAAGGCTTTAGCGTCAACTTCAAGCAGAACGCTTTGACGATTGACGCAACGGAGCCTGTATAATGGATTTCGCAAGCCTTGACCTGCGGGCCGCGTCCGAACGCGGGTCGTGGGTTCATTTGCACTTGCGCGGGGAACCTTTGGGTAGCGAAGGTAAGCCGTGCAGGCTGCGCATCCGTGGCATGGGTTCCCGTGCAGTTATGGATGCATTCAAGAAGGTTGAGCGGGTGCAAGCTTTGCGATCTGATCGCATGGCTCGCACCAGCGACCGGGACGCTGAAGGCGTTATTGCCAAGTTTCAGAGCGACCTTGAAGCGGCAATGGGCGAATTGGTTATTGCAGCCGTTGCCGAATGGGAAAACATCGAATGGGATGTCAAACCGCTGGAATTGAACAGCGAGAACGTCCTGAAGCTTTGTGGTCCTGGCACCTTGTTCTTTAGCCAAGTCAATGAGGCTATCGCCGAAGAACAGCGCCTTTTTACCACAGCCGACAGCGCCTAGTTACCTTCGCCGCGCAAGTCGGTTGGCTTTTGGCGAAACCTGAAGGGCAAGAGGAAACCCGCCTGCAATTGTATGGCGAAACCTTGCCCGAATTGCCGCCCGGTGAGCGGTTGCATGATGTTTGGGTTCAACTTGGCAAGGCTAAGGATACGTTTGGCGGCACAGTGCCGTTTGACTGGGCCGAAATACAATCATTCGACCGTCTCACCGAGTGCGGCCTGAATCCGTCCGAGGCGTCCTGCCTTATGGATATGTCCCGCGCATACTGCACTGAGGTTGCTAACCGCAATCCGCTGCGCATTGCCCCATTGGAGCGTGATCTATGACAGACTTCGCAAAGCTTGTCCTTGACGCTGACACACGTGGGCTGAAGCGGGGGCGCGATGAGCTTGGCCGCACTGGCGATCAGGCGCGCATGACTGCTCGTGAAGTAGATGGAAGCGCAAGTCAGATGTCGTCAGCGTTCAAGCGCGTAGGGGTTGCGCTTGTGGCGGCTGGCCTTGGCACTGTGCTTTATGACTTTGGCAAAAGGTCTGTTCGTGCTGCCATTGATGCAGAGGAAATGGGGAGCGCGTTTAATGTTGTTTTCGGCGACATGGCTGAAGACGTGCGAATGTGGGCAGAAGAAACGGGCAATGCACTAGGTCGGTCCACGCAAGAGATACAGCGCGGCGCGCTGGCATTTCAGGAATTGTTCGGTAAAGCATTGCAACCCGAACGGGCGGCGGAACTGTCAAAGCAGTTTGCCGTTCTCACGCAAGACCTTGCCAGCTTCAAAAACCTTTCAAACGAAGTCGCGCAACAGAAGCTTTTTTCTGGCCTTGTCGGAGAAGCAGAGCCGTTGCGCGCTGTTGGCGTGTTTCTTAATGAGGCGGCGGTTCAAGCTAAAGCGGCAGAGATTGGGCTTGCGGGCGTTAATGGTGTTCTGACGGATCAGGAAAAGATCGTCGCAAGAGCTGCTATTATTCAGGAACAGTTAGCGCAGGCTTCGGGAGACGTTGAACGAACCGGCGAAAGCGCAGCAAATCAGATCAAGACGTTCAACGCAGCGGTTGAGGAATTGCAGGTTGCGATTGGCTCGAAGTTGCTGCCGACCTTCACTCCGCTTGTCAGTGGCGCTGCCAGTATCACCACAGAAATAGCCAAGGCTGCGCAGGCATTTGATGCATCTGGCATCTCGCTTAGTGGCTTGATGCGCATTGTTGTGACTGCCGGTTCGGCGTGGGCTGCTTATCGGCTTACTCTTTTGGCTGGCACCATTGCTACTTCTGCATCAACCGCTGCGCTTATATCACAGGCAGGCGCTATTGCGGGTGCAGCGGGTCGCATGGGCATTATGACTTCCGCAACAGCGGCAGCGACAGTCGCAACGCGCACACTTACGGCTGCCCTTGTGGCAAATCCCTTTGGCGCTGTTGCGGTTGCTGTGGGCGCTTTGTCGGCAGTGTTTATCACGCTGGGCAACGCTCAACGCCAAGCGCGAGCCGAGACGGATAATCTAATTAGCTCGCTTCGTGCATTGGCACAAGCAAGGGCTTCGGACTTTGGGGTAAAGCGCGCCGAAGCTGATCTTGAAAAGCAGCGCATTGAAAACCGCATTGCTGAAATCCGCGCAGAACAAAGCCGCGTTAGGGGTAGTCCTGAACTTGCACAGCGCGGCACAGCATCTTCGCGTCTGCGTTCGCTTGAAAACGAAGCGCGGGACTTGACTTGGCAAGTTATCCGCATGGAAGGCGAATTAAATGCAGCGGATCGTGCATTTCAGAAGGCGGAAGAAGCGGCTAAAAGCATGGTTGCACCAGTCGCTCAAGGTGCAACTGCTATCACCACGCTTGGCAATGCTGGCAGTGGCGCTGCGGGAGGCGTTGGGGAGGCTTCAAGGGCCGCTGATGAGCTGCGCAGCGTTATGGCTCGGGCATACCCCGAAATGGAACGCTATCGTCGAATGCTGGAGGACTTCGGTGTTTTGGAACGCTCTCGCTTGTCTGACATTGAAAAGCAGCGCGCCCGATTGGCCCTGATTGCTGCAAACGACAACAGCAACCGCGATCTAAGCTTTAACCAAGGCCCACTTGAGCAAGCGCGCAAGGTCCAAGAGGCCACAGAATTGCTAGGGATGACAACCGAGGAACTGGCAAACGGCGCAAAAGTGCAAACTGTGCAAATCGCTGACAGCTTCCGCGATATGTCACAGCGCGTTATCGGCTCGCTGCAAAACCTCACAAACAGCATCAGGTCGGGCGATCTATTCAGCACCCTTACGGGCGTGATCGATCTGCTTATACAGCTAGGTTCCACAGGGCTGTTCGGGCAAAACATCGCAAACAATATAAATCGCCCCGTTGTCGCAGGCGCAAGAGCAAACGGCGGGCAGGTAAACGCAGGCCGGACGTATCTGGTTGGCGAGCGAGGCCCTGAATTGTTTACGCCTCCTGGCCACGGTCGCATCGTCTCAAACGACAATATGGGCGGCGGCAGCGTTCAAGTCGAGGTTATCCCATCGCCCTACTTTGACGCTCGCGTAAACGGGCAGATTGTGCAAGCTGCTCCTGCTTTGGCCAGCGCCGGGGCGATGCAGGCTAGTGCGATGCAATCACGAGCACAGCGCAGGACGGTTAGGCGATGATTGAACTTCCACCATTTGCCCGGATCGGCAGCGTTAGCCCTGCACTCATTGATATGGGTTTCACGCAGCGCGGCATTTCGACAAGCGAGCGGATTAATCGCAAGGGTTCCCGCTATCGAGCCGCATGTTCGTTCGGGCCTTATCCCGGTGATCAGGCAAGGCAAATGGTGGCACGGCTTATCCGGGGTAAGCAAGAAGGGCTGCGCATCGCGTTACCGTTGCTGCATAGCCAAGGGTCGCCCGGTGTGCCGCTAGTCGATGGCGCTGTGTCAACAGGGCGATCTCTGGCGATCAAGGGGCTATCGCCGGGGTATTTCTGCAAGGAAGGCTTTTGGCTTTCGATTGTCGTTAGCGGGCAGCACTTCCTGCACAACGTCTACACAGGCGGACGGGCCGATGCGTCGGGCAACCTGACACTAACGCTTAATGAAATGATCCGCACAAGCATTCCAGACGAGGCTGTAATTCATTTGGCAAAGCCCATGATTGAGGGGCTTGTCGATGGTGACGAATGGCAATGGTCCTATGCGGTTGACCGTGTTGTTCCGATTGAGTTTGCAATCGAGGAAAAGCAATAATGGTGGGGCTGACGGGCCTGCTCAAGATTGAACTGCCAGCGGGCGACGTTCTATTGAGTGATGCTGGCGTTACCACTTGGAACAGCGACACATACACACCTAATGATCCGCAACTAGGTCGGCTTGCAGGGATTGAACCGATAACTGAAGGTGCGGGACAACAGATTCCGTCGCTAGACTTGACGTTTTCGCCTGACAGCTTTGTTGCAGTAACAGCTTTGTCAAACGGCGCGATCCAGCGCAGCAAGGTGAGGCTCTGGATTGCAGAATATGACCTTGACACAGGCGCAGTTATCGGAACGCCTGATTTAGAATTTACAGGCTTCATTGATCAGCCGCAAGTGACATTCGCGCAGCGGGAATTGAGCGTTTCCGTTGTGGCAGTGCCCGAGGTTGAATATCTGTTCCAGCGCGACAACGGCAACGGTTTGACGAGTGCGTTTCACAAGTCGCTTTTTGCTGGCGAGTTAGGCCATGACAACGCAACTGGGCTGCAAGTCAGTGTGGCATGGGGTGCGAAGGGGCCGCCAAGTGCGCGGGGATCATCTGGCGGCGGTTCGGGGCGCGGCAGCGGCGGCGGCAGCCCGATGGACTATCAGGAACGCTAGATGCACCAGATAGCACTACGCGAAAAGGCCACCAGCGCCACACAGGCGCGCTTTGAGGGCAAGCCCTTTGATTGGGCTAAGTCGGCAACGTGCATTCACCTGTTGCGCTTCCACGCCGCGCAAATGGGCCACAAGCTACCAATTGTGCCGCGCTTCCGTTCGGCATTGACTGCCAAGCGCGCATTATTGGCTACAGGCCATGACAGTTTGCCTGATTTGCTAGATGCGCATTTTGAACGCATCCCGCCTGCTTTCATGCGCCTTGGCGATGTTATGGCATTGCCGGGGACTGACGGTTTCGAAAGCCTTAACATCAAGGGAAGCGCGCACAAGTTTCTAGGCTGGCACGAACAAGCCGAAGGGTGCGCGATTATCGACATTGACGCAGACGAATTGCGAGAAGCGGTGGGGGCTTGGCGGCTATGAGTAAAACACTCAAGACCATAGGCACCATTGCAGCGGGTGTTGCTCTTGTCGCCACTGGCGTAGGGGCATTTGCAGGGGGTAGCGCCATAATCGCCGGGATCGGCACCGCTTCCAAGATAGCAAGCATTGCGTCTGTTATTGGAGCGGCTGCGAATATCGGCGCGCAAATCACAGCGCCAAAACCAACCGCACGGGGAGGGGTTACTCAAGTAACAATCGCAGCCGAGCCGCCACGTCCTTACATGGTGGGCGAAAGTTACAGCGCCGGAGTTTTGCGGCATCAAGTCGGCTATGGTGACACGCTCAAGAAAGTTCCCAATCCTTTCCTGTGGCAAGTCAAAGTCTTTTCTGGCGTTGGTCCCGTTGAAGCGTTGGTTAAAGAGCAATTCGACTTTGCCGACATTGGCTCATATTACACGGGCTTCTATGATAGCGACACGCAGCTAGGTGCGCGTCCTGAAAGCACCGCGCTAGTCCCGCCTTTGGACGCGCCTGCAACGGGATGGGGCGCAAACCATAAGCTATCCGGTTGCGCTGCTATCGGTTCCAATTACAAGTTTGACAAGGACGGTGAAGTTTTCGCTTCCGGCTTGCCTGCGCACGGTGCAATCTTGAAAGGCGAAAAGGCTTACGACCCACGCCTTGATAGCACGTATCCGGGCGGAAGCGGTGCACACCGCCTTAATGACGAAAGCACTTGGACCTATACAGCCAATCCCGCGCTTCACGCCGGGACTTATGCCTACGGGCGCTATTACAACAGCGTCAAGGTGTTTGGCATTGGCCTAGGATCAGATGCGATTGATTGGGCTGCGATTGTCGATTGGGCAAACGATTGCGATACGAATGTCTGGGAATGCCACGGGACGCTTTGGGAAGGCGGGCAAGGCGCTGACATTGAAGCGCAGCGGGTGCAAAACCTTGACGACCTTTGCGCGGCTGGTGGCGCTAGGTGGATAATTAGCGGCGGCAAGCTGTCATTCGATTGGCATCGGCCCCGCGTATCCCTGGCAACACTAACGGATGATGATTTGTTAGAGGACGGCGGCAGTGCCGTAGCTATGCAATCATTGCGGGATCGAATGAATGGCGTTCGCCCGCAATATATTAGCCCGGCGCACAATTATGAACAGATAACCGCAGATGAAATTGTCGGCAGCACCTATCGCACCGAAGACGGCACACCGCTAACGCAAACGTGGCCGCTCAATCTGGTGAAGGCTTCAAGCCAAGCGGGAGAGCTGGCATCTTACGCGCTTGTGGATAGCCGTGAGATTGGCCCGATTGAAGTCAATGTAAAAGAGGCGTGGCGCTTTTATCGGCCCGGTGAAACAATTACAATCGACAGCGATATTCTAGGCTACACCGGAAAGGCTGTTATCCTTGAACGCTCGCTTGATCCGGGAATGTTGAACGTGCGCTTGCGTCTGAAAGGCGAGACGGACGCAAAGCACGACTTCGCGCTAGGCAAGGTGGCAAACCCGCCTCCTACGCCTGTAATTGGGCAGACGCAGCAAGAGCGGGACGCGGTAGCATCAGACACGATTAACCCGCGTGGGGCATATCGCATTCTCACCTATGTCCCGGCGTTTCCTGTCACTGGTGGGGATGACAGCATAACTATCGTCGCGTTTTCTGGAACGCTGGATGACGGGCGTGTTGTTAGCTTCCCCGCCCATACAGAAAGCAGCCTTACGGCCAATTCGTTCTTTTCGGTGTTTTGGGATTTGATTGACGAGGTATATATCGTTGTGGCAGCCCCCGGCACAACGCAGATG
>Ga0100403_1000573_pt1 | contig 36551 bp, 77 predicted proteins | sample CryGeymet201501t_FD_83663 | JGI IMG/M metagenome (GOLD analysis project Ga0100403, IMG submission 83663) | Groundwater microbial communities from Crystal Geyser aquifers in Utah, USA - Crystal Geyser metaG 2015-01t | ecosystem: Environmental > Aquatic > Deep subsurface > Groundwater | place... | reverse complement strand
TCTGCAGGACATGTTAAAAAATCTCTCTGACTTCCCTCGTTTGGTGTCCAAACTACCTTCGGTGCAGCCATATTATAAATTCTCCATCTTCGAGTACTGTTCCTCAGTTATAACTCCACACGACCTAATCACCTTCTTCCTAACAATAGTTACTTTGGTACGAAGTAATGCCCCAACTCTATTAGAATGGTTTATCTTCTTCCCCCTCTCCTGCAACTTATAAACTCGAAGCAAACTCTTAGCTTCCCTTCGTTTCCTCTTGGCTCGTTCTCTACCTCGAACCAACACTTCTAAAAACTCCTCCTTAGTCATCTTCTCCTTCCATCCAATATCCTCTTTCATTCTACTTAGCCTCTATCCTTTTCCTCTCTTCTATCCGAGAAGCCCATTCATTGATATCGTCAACATTCCCAGGAATTAACAATACTCCATGATTATGGTTTACATCCATACTTCCTTTAGTCTCTACCTTATCTGCCCATCCAAACCGATTCGCCATGTGAAACTTATATAATCCATTATTATATCTAATGTTGTTAATGTTCAATCTTCCTTGATTACACCACCACGCCTCACACGCAGTAACAGCAATCTCGTAGGCTTTAAACATATCCTCTATCTCTTCACACCATTTCTTTAACTTCTGTATAGATATTCCAAAAGCAGCAGCTACTTCGTTCAATGAAGCTCCATCAGACATAATCTCTATCATCTTCATTCCATGATAGTCAGCATCATAGTCTACATCAAATGAAGTTCTCTTAAACATCTCTGCTTCAACTACTATCTCTCCTCCATGTCTCAGGCACAAATCACTTCCTGTACATGCTCTACGTATACAACGCTTACCCTTATCACTAACATGACAACATTGCATCTCTTCTTCAACTATGTTTATCATATCTTCTCGACGTGGCATCTCTTATATCTCCTTTCCAATCAATATTCCTCTTATACATGTATCCTTTTCATCTAATACCATTTTCTAATCCACATTGTCAATATAGAAATAATACCCCTCTATTCTCTTATCGATAGATATTGAGTTCCTATTAGGTTTCAGCTTAGTAAATGAAGTAGAGTTGAAGTAGAGATATAAGTTAGGAGTCGAGACATGTGTTCGTTACATAGTCGAATAGAGTTGTAGTACCCTGTTCTCTTCGAGACATGTGCGCGATGAATCTTAATAATGATTGTAGTAGTGGTTACTTTTCTTATCGATGAATAGTCGAATAGCGTTGTAGTACCCCTTACTCTTCGAGACATGTGTTTGTTATCTAGCCACCCCACCCTACATAAAACAAAGGGGTCAACATTCTCTAACCCTTTGTTCATAGGCTTTTACAGTGTTTCAGCATAGTATAGGCGTAAAAACAGCATAATATATTTATTTTATGTAATGAAATCAACATACTAAATACTATTACATAATTATTTTGTTTTTAACTTGCAAAGCATGTAATAAATGAATAAAAGTATAGGCAAGCAAAGCATGAGGCTTTGCTACTTATCAATTTCATTATGAGGTGTATCATGGTTAAAGTAATTTCAGTCAAGGCAATGGGTACAATAGTTAATTCAGCTAAAAAGGTGTATGTTGACGCTAAGGGTAGTCAAACAGCCATTACCCTATTCAACCATAAGGTAGGCACCATGGGTGGTGATATTGACGGGTACGTTGAAGGCAAGCTGTTAGCTGGTCAGCCTGCTAAACTGGCAGGGTGTTTGCGTTACATGTTGTTAGCTAATCAGGCAACATATATGCGGCAGCATATACAAGGTAAAACTGATTTATTGCCGCAACTGGTTAAAAGTAAGGTGTTAGGCCATTTAGCTTATTTTGGCTCAACAAAGCATTTAGCAAAATTTGGTGGCAGTAACAATGCCGCAATCAAAGCGTTACTGCCAACCATTCAGGGTATGTTGATTGACTGGCGTAATGAGTTCAAGTTGATTGACTATAGTGGCTTATGCCGTGATTTCAATTTATAGGCCATAACGTAAAACGGGAACTACTCAAAGTAACATTGTAATAGTTCCCGTTTAGTAACTTATCAAAACTAAACTTTAAAAGGTGATTTTATGAAAACTTTATGCCCTGCAAATAAATATTTAGTTAATACAGTCAAAACGTGCCGTGATTGTAATTGTGATATGTGCAGTGACTGGCAAACCTGCCACATTCATCAAACTGGCATTGATAAATGTAACCCTTGCACTATGTTAGTTGAGCGTAAACGGAACTACTCAAAGTAACATTGTAATAGTTCCCGTTTATACCCTTGCTGGTTTCATACTGGCAAGGGTATTTTTTTACCCTTTGATTGGTAAGCTATACCGTAGCGTGTAAAGCTATCAGCAACTGAGCTAAAACAGTTTTTAAGCTGCTTTTGTGACTATGCCTATACCCAACTATGGCAAGGCATTGAATATGCCTTAAAACGCCTAGTTTTGAATTTTATAGGTAGTTATACGTAGTTTATGCCTATTAGTAGGTAGTTTTACCTATACCGTAGCACTTTCAGGTCGTTTTGTTACATTGGCCTATGAAAAACCGCTCAGAGCATTGTTATAGCAGTACCATAGCAGGAAACAAATTGGAGGACTTTCAATATTCCTAACGTGTATCCTAGATTAACAATAGTAGGATCTTATTGAAAAGTATGATCTGTATGCAGGATCTTATAGTTGAAACACAAATACCGGAGCATTGAATGAATTTTCAAAGTCCGGTCCCTATAAGTACAACAATATGTTTTAGATCTTAAAAGCTCTTTCGCTTAATATAGGATTTAATCAACTTCTGTTTATCAGGATCTATTGTACTGTTTGACCTACACATTAACTGAAGCTTCCGGCTATGTAAGAGTGTAAACACTCTAGAGGTTCCATTGCTTACAAGTTGTATAGTTCTTAATACAAACGATCTTAATAACAATAGTCATTAGGATCCTACTTGTAGTCACTGTTTGATTGAAAGGACTTTTACCCTTCGTGTTGTTCCCACCTATTAGACTCAATGCTTATAGCTAATGTCTGTACAAGGTGTTTGCTTAGATCCATGCAGCAACTGACTGTACTATAAATCATGGATCTAGCTATTGTCAATAAATATTTTACAGGATCTTAGTTTTTACCATTCTTCATAGGAAATACCTTTCAACAGCAGTCCTTACAATACGATCCTAAGCAATAGATTGGGGAGTCTGCTAGATCTTAAACTTAGATTATGAAATTGAAATATCCTAATTATAGACTATTCAATCTCTTAAATATTACATAAACTCAAAATAGAACTCGCTAAGGATTTGAAATCACTAATCGTAAACGTTATGGTATAGGTGTACCATTTATATTACATCAACAATCAAACAGTGAGGAGAACGGCAATGAATAGAATTGACGGTAGCATAGGCATCATAGACGCAGTACATACAGTGTTGATTGAGGAAGCAAACAGTAAACCATACTCCAAAGGTACTAAAGCTGAAATGAACTGGGAGTACAGTGAAGCTACTGAATGGCTTAGACAGGTAATGTACGAGGGTTGTGAATTTGATATTCAATGGGATAACAATAATGTTGGATGGTTGATAATCAGGTAATCATGGAGGTAACATCATGAATGTCTCTGAAGCAATCAAAATAGTTAAGATGTCAGGTGCTGCTATAACGCTCTGCGACAATAAGAAGTTAGTAAGTGCTGCTATCCATTTAGGGTTAGCAGTTAAGAACATTCAACCTTTGAAGGAGAAATAAACAATGGAAGCTAAAATTACAAAACTTAGGAAGTGGTGTGAAGATAACTATTCAAATGGAGCTGACACAATGGTAGAGTGTTGGGGTATCTCTGATTATGAAGACCTATTGAATAGTAACAACGGAGATTACAAGAAATCGTTGAAAGTGTTAAAGGGGGTTGCCTCTGTTTACCTTGATAGGCAACACGATGCGGAGAATTGTTGGTAATAAGGAGAAATAAACAATGGAGCAATGGAATACATCAAACTTGGAAGTTGTAATGACTATTATCGTATGGGGAATGATTGCTGTGGTTGCATTCCTCTTAAATCAGTCTGAGAATTAATTCTCCTATGATGGGGGTCTGCTGCAGAGCACACCTCCATTCATTGGTATTGCTACAAAGGATCTAACAAAAATACTGCTATCCACTTCAATTCACCCCTATAGGCAAAAAGTTTTGAATCATAGGATCTAGATACCTCTGCAGAGCTCCATAATCAGCAGGATCCTACACTTCAGTACACCTCTACATACCAAAACTCTAACACAGTTCTTCACATAGTACGACTTTTATCAATTAATCCTCTTGATTTTAAGATCTTTAATCTATTATCGACCTATCGATGTATAGGATCCTTCATTATACCATTCTTCAATTCACCCCTATAGGCAATATATTTCAAAAGGAACAGATTACACACATCTTTTATTTTTGCTCATTGTCAAAAAACGAATAGTAGATCATACATGTATACGGGGCATCTCTGATAGTCTAATGGAGGTCTGTTGAATAGAAGTAAGACCTCTAAAGAGGTAGTAGGATCCTCATTGATATAGCTATTATATCTATGTGAAGGATCTTAGTCATTAAAAGACATGGATCTTAGTGATAGAAGTGTATTGAATAGAGCATAAGATCTTACTATTGGATGTGTAGACTATCTATTGTGCTATGCAGTGTGGATAAGGGCTTGTGTACAGGTTCTGGATAAAACACGACAATTCACACGACAATTCACACGACAATTAACATTAGACCTTACTGACCTACATACTTCTTACCTATAGAATACATCTTTACTTACCAGACTACTTATACCTCTTAAACATTGCATACAGTCATAATAGAACTCGTAAAGGATTTCACATCATAAGTCTAAACCTTTATACTATAATTGACAGCGGGGCATATAGCCTTGATAGATAAACCTTACCTTATGGAGTATACATTATGAAAATGAGTAAAGAACAGTTCATGGTAGAATTAATGTCAATGCGTAATAAAAGAGTAATCACTAAGCACATAGAAGTAATGGATTCATGTATTGAATCAGAAGTAATCACTGACATAGTTCCTGGCATGTTTGGTAGTAATCAGAACATGAACAGTGATGAAAAGATATGGAATGATAGACCTTGGTTATAACCTTTACTGCATGGAGGAATAGTTATGAAAAAGAGTATAAAGAAAGTAACCTTACTATTTGGTAAGAAAAACAAACTAGGAAAGGAAGTTACACCGTTTGGACACAGCATTGACAGCATGGGAGGAATCATAGACTTCCATTTATTAGGAAACAATATGTCATTGGACAGTGTTATAAGAAGTATAATCATTCATGGACATGGAGTATACCTTGCTAAACATATAGTAGGAAGAACTGACTCAGTTAGAGAATTAGTAAAGAAGAAAATCATAGGACATTTAACATACATAGTCAACAGAGATAATAATTGGATATTGAAATTAAGGAATGTTTATGGAGATGAGAGTGTTAGGATATCGAAATTAATTAGTTCTGAGTATGGAAAAGTATTAGAAGGATGGAAGGAAAGAGCTAAAGTAATAGACTACTCGAGTCTTTGTTGAGGAGGTAATGAATTAGAGATATGGGTTAGAAGTTTAACCCATATCATTTTTAATGAATAAATGGATCTTAATAGATGATAGAAGTAAAGAGAAAATAATAGAGATTAGAGAGTAATAATAGAAAAGAGAGTAAGGATCTAAAAGAGATTAGAGAATAAGAGAAAAAGAATAGTAATGGATCCTATGTATATGGTCATGATTTAGAGTAAGAAATAAGTAAGATCTATAGTACTCTGGTAGAAAAAGTTAGAAAGTGAGTATCCTATAGTACGAGAAGAGTTAGAAAATTGGTTATCTTTTATAATTATGAAATTGATTTTAGGATTTTGATTGTTTGATCTGATTGGTTATGGTGTGAGTGTAGTTCAGGTGTAATTGATATTAACAATTATTGAAGAGGTGAATGTGATGGAAGTAATTGCACAGAATCAGTTTTATCATGCTGTACTTGATGGAGATACCGTTATAATTGAGTTTATCTATGCTCCTCTGTATGGTGATTATGCACCTTCTGGTATGACCGTATTGGTTAAAGACTTATTGTTGCTTAGAGTGCATTCTGTATGGTGTAATGTTGATCCTGCAATGTGTGACATATTGATTGAAACGCAGAACTACCTTGTACATTATATTTCAGTGGGGGGTGTGGAGAATGGCTACAAATGATTGGAATCCAAAGCAAATTAAAATAGAGTTAAAGGCTGATGCTATTAAGTGGACATTGGTGATAAATCCTATTCATAATTCAAGACTGTTTAAGGAGGTATTGTGAGTAATTATGGGATTAAAACCTGTGAGGATGCAGATGGTAACAAGTATAAACTGATCTATCAGCCTTACGAGAGTGGGAAAGGATATCATGCGTGTCATGGTTGTGATTTCTTAGTGTTAGGTAAGTGTAAGAGTGTTAAATCATGTACACCTAAGGATGATAAAGGTAATAGATTAGTTAAAGCAGGTTATTTATGGAAACTGGTTAAGGAGGATTAAATGGAACTGTACATTGACAAATTAAAGACTAATGACACATACAGGGAAGAGATATTCATTTATCTTAGCAAAAAGGAGGTATTGGGTCTAATAAGTGCATTGGCTAGAGCAGAATGTTACGTATTCTTTAAGGAGAGTGTAATGCCGCCAATTCCAATGATAGATGAGTCACATCTAAAACGATATAAAGTTGTACGTCTATTCTCATTAAGGTATTCAAAGTATCGTAGATTCTTGAGTCAACGGTATATTGAGGAGCGATGGCCTGCTTGGGTGGAACCTGCTTTTATGGATGGAGTAATCAATGAAGCCTTTATTGGTCAAGATAGTAGAATTCCTGGGTGGTATGAATGAAACTGACTAGAGAGGATTGCCAAAACTGTCCTTGCATTGGACCAACTGCAAAGTATAGTAACTGGGATTATTGTACTAATCCAGATAATGGATATGATTTCATCATCGTTAGGTGGAGATCAGATCATTTCCCAGGTAAAGATTATAAGATTAAACCTTCTCCATGGTGTGTAAAGCTGAAGTCTTTAAAGTGTAAAAATAAGTAAAATAGATGTTGAATCATTGTTTCTAATAGTTTACATTGTCAACATGAATGGCGTATTTATAAACCATAACCAGTGAGGAGAACTAAAATGAGTGTACCTTGTGTAGGAACTAATTGTGTGGCTGAATTTGTGTGGGAACAGGTTTACAAACTGTAATAAAATTGACCGTGGTATTCCTTAACAAACATTTGATAGGCTTCTGAGGCTAGTTCAGGTGTTACGAAACAGCCTAAATGTACTCTATTTCCTGAAATAGTAGAAGAAGCTATATACTTCCCTAGCTGTTTGTTAAAATAGACACCACGATATCCAGATGTGTTAGAACATCTTTTTGTAGTATTAAATAAATTTTCTGTGTAAGAAGCCTCTCTCAAATTACTAATCCAGTTATTGGTTTTAATTGTATCTCTGTGATCTATTAAATGTGTAGGCCAAACACCGTAATAATGGAACCAAGCTAATCTGTGGGCCATATAATGGACACCGTAAATCATTACACAGATATACCCAGAATTATGAGGAGTACCAGCAGTAGCACCTATCTTAACCTTTGCACTTGGTTTTACTTTCCACTTAAAAATACCAGTCTCAGAATTATAGACCAGTACCCTGAGTAGTTCTTCGTGTGATATGAGTTGCTTCATGTTGAGCCTCCACAAATTGTTTAAGGGCTAACGCTATGAGGGAATTAAGAGTCCTACCATCTTTCTTAGCTAATTGAATAAGTTGTTCTTTGAGTTTAATATCTATACGTATGCTGGTGTTGTTGTAAACGATTTCATCCATGGTAATCACTCCTGTTAAATTAGTCTTGAACATATCTTATCACATAAAATATAAAAAGTAAATAAAATATTTTTAGGATAATTTAATTGTTGAAATAGCTATTTGGGGGGCGTACATTGTATTCGTTTTCAACAACTGCCAATCGAACCTTAATAGGAGGAATCAAAAATGGGAGTACCTTGTATCAATAAAAACTGCAAAGCTATTCTTAGTTGGGATTGGTGCCAAGATTGCTATTATGAGGTTAACTCTGAAAAGTACTGTGACACTACTGAGGAAGCTGACGGTGATGATAACTTTATAACTAAGTTCCATTGCCCTAACTGTGGTGAGTTTTTGGGTAGCCTGGATGGGGATGGCTCAGTAACCAATGCTAATGATGAATGGAATGACATTGAATGGGAAGAACATGCTAAGGAGGATTGTTAAATGCAAGAACTAACTGTGATACCTTCTAGGTGTTTTAGCTATGACAATGAATCCAACATCATGGCTACTGAAATGAGTAGTCTTCCTAGTGGTGATGTGTTTAAGACCATTTGTGAAGGTAACAATCTTGGTGGTAATGGATTTCAAATTAGGTCACACAGGACTAACAGTGTGGTTACTGTTAAGTTGGATCATGTAGATAGTCGTGAGGGTGATATCCAAGGCTGGTGGTTTGTTCCTACACTACTGGCTATCAAGAAGTACCCGCATATACGTGGTCTGAGAGTACTTGTAGCTAACGATTGAGGTGTTAATATGAAAGGTAAGATTGTGCCGTATACGCATCATCCAGATGGTCGGATAATAGATAAGAATAAACCACATGGTAGGTGTGAGGACTGTGATATACTGTTTCCATGGGTAGAGTTTGGGTATAAGTGTAATGGAAGGTGGATAACATCATGCCCATTTTGTAATCGTATTGACAACCCATATAGAGGTGAATGATGGTAACAAAGTATAGGATTAGGATTGGAGAACACTTCAGCACTAATATAGACAAAGTGGAAGTCAATGAGGATTTTACCCATGATCTGTATGAACACATGGATATCCTGTACTGTGCATCCTTTGAGGAAGCTAACGCTATTTTGATTAGGGAGTTGGATGCAAGCATACAGGAGAATCTTATTAAACTTGAATTGTTGAAGGAGAAACGTGATGAACAACAGAGAAAGAGTTGAGTTGCTAGAGGAAGCCCAACAACACTTACGAGATGCTATTGAAGATATCCGTAAGGCAGTAGCTGGTACGAATCGTGTCTATAGTACAGAGCACGATATGATTGCCCAGTTAGAAAATTATGAAGGTAGTGAATCCTTTAGTATGGATGCGACTTGTAAAGATTTAATTGATTACTTCAAAGAATACTGCACAGAGGAATGTTAAATGGAACAAATACTAAAATTCATTAGTAATCTGGCAAAAGTAAGTATGTACATATCAGGAGCTTGTATTGTGTTGCGGTTCCTATTGTCAGTGCATTACCATTCAGCAGAGAGTAGAGAACGTGAGAGGACTATGGATAGGATACAAGGTGTGGTTTATCCATACTGTAAAGGTTGGATGGTTCTTGTGTTTATTATCTCTATAGTATGGGTAGTCTCATTATGAGCCATTTAAAAGTAACATTCAGAAGAGATACTTCTGTTGTATGGAGAGTTCATAATCCTATTCTATTAGAAAATGAACTGTGTAGAGAATCAGACACAGGAAAATGGAAGATAGGAGATGGTAAAACTCCATGGAATGGACTACCTTACCGTACTGATATTCCTGAAACTATTGTAATACGGAATGGTGGTTATCTTAAATAACCACGCATTAGCTTATAGGAGTTTTCACTTATAATCTAATACCTTATAGTGTAATTGTTAGCAGGGTGAAAGGTAATTACACAATAATTTAGACAATGAGGTGTGTTATGGGTGAGACTATCAAAATAGCGCAAGGAGAAACTCAGACGTACAAGGTTATCAGTCTTGACGTCTGGGGTAATCAGAGAGAAGGATTTGAGGTCAATGCAGCATATTACACTGGATTAGAGGTTGACCTTCCTGAATACGCTACTGACGAGGAGATCATTCAGCAGTTGAAGTCTGTAGGATACTTGAAAAAGGGATTACATACTAAGTCGTTTCAAATTGATGGTGAGCCTGATTTTACCATGTACGTCGATCATCAGAAGTTTGGACCAGTTTGTCATTTAGAAAATAAAAATAGGAGTTTAGCAAAATGAGAACAATATGGAAGTACCAGTTTGACACTACAGATTCGTTTGGGCTACAAATACCTGAAGGAGCTGAGATTCTTAGTGTGCAGGTACAACATGGGAAGCCATGTATGTGGGTGTTAGTAGATAAAGATAAGCCAGTAGTTCAGAGACGTTTTAGAGTGTATGGGACTGGACATCCTATTGAAGCTGTTGGTCTTACATTCCTTGGAACTTATCAAGTGTGTAATGGTGATCTTATATTCCATGTGTTTGAACATATCTATTAGGAGACAACAATGAGTACACCAGGGCCGTGGAGAGTTGGTAAAAACATAACTGGAATGTCCACCGTAGAATCTTGTGACCCCAGTAGACACTTTGTTATCGCAAGTACTCCTTTAAACTCTAAGGAAGATTATGATAATTCTGTGTTAATTGCAGCAGCTCCAGATTTACTGGAAGCATTACAAGATATAGTTCATGCAGCAGATACTACTGGATGGGCTGAACTTGATCCATCATTGGTGAAACAAAGACAAGCTATTAACAAAGCTCTAGGGAGATAGAAAATGAGTACAAATGCGATTATACACATCAAGGACAAAGGTAAAACATTAGTATCAATCTATAAACACTGGGATGGTTATGTTGACGGAGGCGTCGGTGACGATATCCTGAAGTTTATTAAACCATTTACAATCTTGAACGGTTTACCTCTTACCGCTAATATGGGAGAAGTTGCTAACGGTATGGGATGTTTTGCGGCACAACTTATTAAGGAACTCAAGACATGTGCTGGTGACGTTTCTATTATCCCTGCTGGTAGTATTAATATGGGAGAAGAGTATCGTTACTCCATTTATCAAGAAGGTCAAAAACTGGTCTGTACGCATCATCAGGTGTGAAGTATACCCAACTATTACTATATAACAAAGGAAGCCTTACAGACCAGTTTAGAATGTAAGGCTTCATTCTTACACACAAGGTGAATGTGCTATGAGTGATATATTTTGGGAAGACGTACCAGAGGTGATACCAAGACGGCTGTTAGAGGCAAATAATTACGGTGGGTATCTTGAGTCTGATAGGGATTATTTTGAAAAGAACCGTGAGGCGGCTATTTTCTTTTTAGACCACGCCAAGGATATTGCGGATTTGGTGCGTGAAGCACGAATCCGATGGGGGCAACGCTGACATGGAAATAACACATAAAACAGAAATGTATCGTTCCGTAGCTTCTGGTCCAAACATTCAACAATTACCAAAGAAGTTGACTGACGAAGAAGCCATAGAGCGCATAATAGTAATCACAGACAGACTCGGTATTGACAGAACAGAGGTTATGGCTCTTGTAAATGTACTAATGCAAGAACCTAGAAGAAATAAGGCCGAACTTCTAGAGTTAGAACTACATGAAGTAGCTGACTTGGAAGCACCAATGGTATTACCTGTTCCAAAAACACCAAGAAGATTAATGCGTTTTGGGAGACCCAAATAAGGAGTAAGTGCTATGGGGATGAGTGATTGTGAACATTGTTTGGATACCTTATGTTGCTGTGGCTGGCAATATAGGAACTGGACTGGAGATAAACTCAAGGAACAAATAAAGATGTTAGATGAAGTTCGTATCTGGAGGAAATTAAATCCAGATGTAAAGTTTGACTGGCCCACTGGTAAGGACACAGAGGATGAAGCTAATTTCCTAAAATGGATGAGGGAGCATACATAATGGACTGTTCTTGTGGCATTGATGTAGACCCTGATAGTGAACCTGAGTTCTATTACTCTTCTGTACGTGTTGCACGTAAGTTCCATAAATGTGACGAGTGTAAGGAAGAAATAGAACCTGGAGATACGTATGAGCATGTCTCTGGTACATGGGAAAATGAATGGTTAGTAAATAAAACGTGTTCTGACTGCATATCTGCTAGAGATGTATTCTTTAACAGTGGATGGTACATGGGAGCTGTTTGGGATATGATCTTTGAGTTTATTGATGAATCTTATGGTGACGTATCATCAGACTGTATCAAAGGTTTAACTCCAAAAGCCAGAGATAAAGTGTGTGACTATATTGAATCTTACTTTAAAGACCAAGACGAGGAGGAATAGATGAGGAAATGTCGTATGTCTTACTATATAGATCATCCAGGTGTAGGATACTGGTGGGTTTATGCTTTGAAGAAGTGGGTACATGATGATGATGGAGCACAGTCATGGAATGCTGCATCTTGCAGAGTAATGTACAACAGAAGGAAAGTTGAAAAAGCAGTTAAGAACATGCCTTCTGGAACAACTATAACCAAAATTCCTAAAGAAATGAGAGGTAAGTATACAACCTGGACTAAAAGGTAATCGTAAATATAGCACATACCGCCTAAAGGATTTGTAAGGTTAAGTCTGATTGTTTAATATCACATCATAAACAATAACGCACTAACACTTACATGGAGGCATTTATGACACCGAAGCAAAAGGCACAACGTATTGAGAAACTGAAGTCACTTATTGCAAGTAAGGATTACACCGTAGATAGTTACGGTAACTATAAACTAGATGACTACCGTTTCAAGTTCAAGAAGATTGTGCTTTGCTTACAGCATAAAGGCCACATGCAAGATTGGTACAACTGTTGTTCATGGACTATTAGTCAAATGGATATGGGGAAGTTTACTGTGTATTTGACACGTAGAACTTCTGCTATTAACAATCAGACTTGTGAGGTGTAGTATGGATATGAATACACGGTACGGTATTGTAGATTCAATGATGGCAGCAGGGGCAAGAGTCACTAAGGAAGATTGTGTCATTACTCTTGGATTAGATGCTTTTACATTTGATTATGCCTTGCCGCAGACCTGGGTTGATGAACATTTCACAGACGAACAGCGGCAGGCAGCCGTAGGAAGTTTTGTGTGGTTATATGATGGGAAAGCCAAGCTGTTTGGTAGGCCATTCCCTATCACCAGTGAAGGTAGAAAGTTGTTCAAAAAGGAGTTCAAATCATTACCATTTGACCCGGAGGTGTAAGATGTGTAAAGGTTACGCCGTAAGAAATCCTATGAAACCCTTTGCGTCTAGAGTATTTAGCACAAGGGAAGAGGCATTGTCTTGGATTAAAGCCTTTAACGCTACTGGAGTACAAATCAACTTTTTGATTGAAGAGGTCTAGGATGAATGGATATGTTTGTTTTTACAAAAGCAATAGGAAGGAGGTATATGCTGAAACCTCCTATGAAGCGCAGATCAAAGCTGCGGCAGAGTTCAGAGCTAAGAAGGCTTATCAGGTAAACGTGTTCCTTGCTGAAACTAATGTGGTTAACGGTAAAGGGGAACCGGTAGTACATACTCCAACAATGTAGGTGCTATTATGAAATTTACGAAAATAAAACATGATGTTAACGGGAACCCACGCTATGTTGTACATTTCCTTGAGTGTGTTCCTGACAAGTGGAAGGAAAACGATAGTGTACAACCACTCTACGCCAGCACTGTTAAGCTAATGAACAAGATTGGAGGTAGAAAGTTCAATAACAAGAGTTTTGGTGGTGGTATTGTATTCCAAGAGTACAATACCTCTGATTTAGAGAAAGAAATTAACAAACTGAAGGAGAGTGTCAGTGCGTAGAGACATTATCAGTGAATACGAACAAGGAACATTAAGAGTTGTGTTATTTAAGGACTTTGACTTCAGATTTATCCAAACAGTCCTTAATTCTTATAAACAAGGAACTAAATGGAGAAAGAAATCAAAATGAAATCCTTTAGAGATGTATTCTTAGATGTATTCAGTTGGTGTGCTCGTTTGTTTGAAGAAGATGGAGTGTACTATAAATCTAAGTTTAAAGATACCACATTTCAGAGCAGAGAAGTTATATCTGCATTACGTGGAGATCATGATTTAGCACAGAATCCTATGTACATTGAGTAATCTGCTTTTAAAATTACGAAAACTAGCTTCCCTCAGTACCGACTCTAGAAAATAATCCTTGTCTTTTCATCTTTTGTAATAGAAAACGGCATATCTTAAAAATGAAAATGCCTATTTACAGGTTATGTCTAATATGTTACATTGTCAACATGTTTAATGAATAACAACTTTAACATGTGGAGGTGATTATGAAAGGGATGCACGTTTATGTTTATAGAAATTCACATATTGGTGACAGTACCAATAGAGGTATTAGTTCTAAGTTCACAACCTTCATCCTGATTGGGGAAGATGTGCCTGAAATATTTGAACCCTCAGAGGATTGCCCTGCACTGTACTTGAAGAAAAGCATGGTATTTGGACCTGAACGGTGGTTTTACATTATTGAGCCAGAACGTAAGCACGCACGCCATTATATGTTTGGAGGTAACTTTGCTTATACATCTGATAGCAGGTTCCCAACAGGCAATCCTATTAAAATTCATGACAGACTTGAGGGGTATCGCTATGACAGATAAACCAATGAAGCAGCAAATAGAAACTATACAGGCAATGTGCAAGAAATATGAAAAGCTCACTAAAACTTTGGAAGTGATTACCAACAAATGTGCTTCCGTAAATATCGCATTGGACACATGGGCTGGTTACAAGATAAATGAAGTATTTGATATGCAGGATATGAGTGACAGTGTAAAGATTCTTGCTGAACAGAAGATTCGTGAGGAACTACACATTGTTGGTATAGTACTGGATAGGATGGCAGGGTGTTGTGATGGTTACTGATTGGGAAAGCGCAGCACAGAAATGGTTATGTAGGGTATCTCACTATCTGTTTATGCTATGGCGCAGGAACACACCAGCAGGTAAAGACTTTAGGAATACTGATAATCCATACCGTAGAGGATTTTCATTGCCTGAGTGGTTCCACGAAGCAGTCAAAGCTCTTGGGGCTGGTGACGAAGAAAAGTTCAAAGCAATCAAGATGGTTGAGGGTTTTTATCTTAATGTGAAGTAGTGTTAAGTAATACGAGTTTGCAAGCCTGATCTACTTTAGTATACTGGCATCATAGCAAGTAACACAACACATTAAATCATTGCCAAGAGGGTAAACTAATGGGAATGTACGACGTAACTGCTGAATCATTTTTCCTGTCAAAAGAAATGGATGATAGGGCCTGTGCTGCTATGAGATGCACATGGGATGCTATTGCCGCAGATGTTCTGGAATTATCTGATGGTAACATGACAAGAGATGAAGTGCTGGAAATGGTACTTGATGCGGACCGTATGACTATGTATGGGGACGATAACAAAGCAGCAGAGTACACATTTATGGTCATGCGATACTACAAAACATATTGGAAAACATTGGGTATCCAAGCGTTTCCTTATGAGAACTATGGTTAAAACATTATAGCTATCCGTAATGCTTCTTAGAAAACCGCACCTCACTTCAAGCGGTAAGAGATTGGCTAAACAATCGTAATTACGGAATTTAGATAAGCACAGACTAACCAGCCTCTAGCGAAAGCTATGCTGGTAGAGTCAATAGTAACGGAGTAGGCAAGTCATTATAGACTTGCCTTTTTAATATCGTAAGTGTTACATTGTCAACATGTTTAATAACACATACAAGGGAAACAATATGCTAGTCATTGTGAAGAGTGCGTTTGAATACTATCGTAGACCAAAATACTACCCATTGAATAGATGGCCTTGTTATGTAGTTATTGACAGTGAAACAGAGGAGCGTAAGTGTGAACCAACGACACTTGCCTATGCTAACAAAATAATGTTGAGGGAGAACAATGCCAATAAGATACTTGAATGAGAGCGAAGCTACACTTTATAAAGCAAAACTACATGTTCCTCGTACTGGATATTATGAGGATGGGTACTGTAAGAAAGGAAGTACACAATACTTTGTGAAATTTCTTGGTAGCAACAGAAAACATAAAGTCTGGTGTACCTGTTTCTCTAACTGTGCGTCACATTGGATAACGGCTAATAGAATGACATACCATGTTCCTGACTGGATGACTATTATGGAGGAATTGTAATGTATATTGCTCTTGTTGACTATTGTAATATGTCGTGTGAACACTGTTGTATGAACGCTAAGAAGCGTGGTGGTAAGCAGATGTCAATGGAAGTGTATAAACGTGCATTAGAGCTGTGTAGGCTTAATGATGAATACCTTACCCTTGGCGGCGGTGAACCTACTCTACACGATGAGTTTTGGGCGTTCTTTGGGCTTGCCCTATCAGCTACTGATAACTTATTTATTGCTACTAATGGTAGTCAGACTGATACAGCTATTAGATTAGCGCAAGTAGCACAACGTGGAGTTTGTTCAGTAGCATTGTCACAAGATATATGGCACGACCCTATTGACCCTAGTGTAGTTCGTGCGTTTACCCATAACAAAAGAAATGGAACTTACGATAGTACAGATTGTCGTGAAATCAGAAATGTAGAACGTAATGTTATGAAGCAGGGTAGAGCTATCAAAAATAACCTTTGGAGTACGACTGGCTGTGCCTGTGAAACGATAATGGTAACAGTCAATGGAGATATAAAAGCCTGTGGATGCTTAAGAGCTCCTGTAATTGGTAATGTATTTGATGGTTATGAGGAACCAAACTTCAATGAGGACTTGGAACATTGTTATAAAAACATACGGAAAGGGAAGAAACATGACTAAACGGACTAAGAGACTGACTAAGAAAGAAGCACTAAGGTATAGTCGAAATATATGGGTACAGATACTTACCTATGAAGATGAAGAAGACGATACGTATATACACCCTGACGCAAAGGAACACACAGTCGAAGATTTGGGGTTATTTGGAATGTTTGTGCATAACTGTCCTTGCTGCCAGTACGTACAGGATAAAAGACTGAAATTGTCTGAAGGTAATTGTACCAAGTACTGTCTAGCAATAGACTTGTGGACAGAGTATGCAATACCCAATGCGGATGGAGACTACCAGGAACTGCCATGTCTGCGTGAAGGTTCACCATACAGAGACTATGAGTGCGGTGTTTATGGTATGAGGATAACAGATGCTAAGATCATTGCTGACTTTTTCGTTAAAAAATATGCAGAGTATAAGTAAGGGCCACTACCTATGAAATCAATTAATCGGACGAATGTGGAAAATGCTGACGATATTCCTGATTTGATATTTTCTCTTTGGAATAAGAAGTTCAAAGCACAACGTGTAGGAAATTTAGTACGTTTTTATGTAGAGCAAGTGCAATATCATTACTACATAAACGTAGGAAGATTATACAGGCAATTCCTTATGCCTATTCAAGAAGAAGGAGTAAGTCTCTACTGGGAAGAAATAAAGTATAACTCTATCGAATGGAAAGATGTTAACTCAACATATAAGGAGATGATGGGTAATGAGTTATGTATGGAATCATAGTAAGGTAATTAAAGAAAGAGCACATAAGATAGAATGTCCTAGGTGTAAAGGTGCGGGTTACATATTTAAACAGGATGGACATTGTGCAATGTGTAACGGAAGAGGTGAAGTGTGGTTTGCTAAGTCTGGATCATCATGGTACAGGAGCATTGGCAAGAAAATAACTGAATCATTTTTATATTAGGAGAAAGTAATGGCCTGTACAGTAAAGGAACATTGTTTGATGCACCACAATAATAAATGTCGTTGGTATGGTGGAGTTCGTATAACCAAAGGGTGTAAGTATTATGGAATGAATGTCGATGTACCTAAAGGTGGAAAGCGTAAGAAAAATGAACTAATCAAGATAAAAGATGTAACGCTTACAGTTATCCCAGCACCAGAACCTAATGGAGTAGTACACTTGAATAATTCACTAGCCTTTAAAACAGAGTATTGTGCTGAAGAACAGTTTAGACCATTTACACTGACAATTACTCTAAAGGATAAAAGAGGCTGTGAAATGCTGCAAGACCTTTTATCAGAGATTGAAGATAAAACAACGTCATTCACTGTAAAAGAGCTTGCAATGAATCTTTGGACAACTATAGAGGAGAAGGTGCATAAATGAAAAAGGCATATTACAGAGATTATGTCTTGGCAGTTCATCAAGAAATTCAACGTATGACTTCTGTTGAATGGCGTAAAGCAATGGCTATCTTAGGTAGACAATATGAAAAACTCTTTAGGAGGTAACATGATACTTAAAGACTTTATAACTCCTGAAATACCTAAACAGCCAGAGTGCAAAGGTTTAGTGTTCAGAGGTATCAACACGACATGGTATAGTAACGGTAGACTTGAGAATAAACAAGGTATCCGTTTACTGAAAAAGAAGTCATGTCCTGGCTGTTTGATGTGTGGATGGATACTTGAAGATATGGATATGCGTCCACACCATGTAATCCTACCAGAGATTATCAGTGGAGCATTGTACACAGTAGTATCAATCAATGAAACGAGGGATTGGGAAACAGGATATGTTGATGATTGGGATTTGTTGGTTAAACCATTAGAAGGAGAACCAGAATGAAAAGAACACTATTATTGGCAGTATGTTTATTTCTTACAGCTTGTGGTCCATCAGAAGAAGAAAAGAGAATTGCTGAAAGAGCTGCATTAGAAGCAGAAGATGCAAGACTCCACGAACAAGATGAGGATTTAAAGTATTATCAAAGTAAACTGAATGTTATCAGAGGAACAGCATCATTCGAAGATTACAGAGCTGTTGATAGGAGAAAACAAGCTGAAGAGATTGCTAGAGCATTGAAGAAGTAATACATTGTTACTATGGTACAATGTACGGAACAAGGGCGTTTATTTCTTCCTGATAATTACTTTTGGCCTATAATCTATTGCATCCTTATTACTTTTACCAAGGTTACAATCTTTACATAAAATCTGAAGATTATTAATGTCTAACTCAAGAGATGGAAATTTAGAACGAGGTTTAATATGGTCCACATGCAACACTGCTCCATCATTTGGGGTTTTGCCACAGCACAAGCATTTATGTCCATATTGTTTTAGAGCTGCGTACCTAAGAGTTCTCCATTCCCTTGAGTCGTAGAAAGAATTTCCAGTAAATGTTTTGTTCTTTGATGTTACTAGCTTCCCTTTAACTAGCTTTTTAAAGTAATGATGCAATATCCATTGTATTTTCACTTTAGGAATAACTTTGTAAGGTTTATTATCCCAATATAATAACATCGCTGCTAACTCTTTAGAAGTAATTGTGTCAGAAACAATTTTACCTGTAGATTTGATGTACTCAAGTAAAGGGAGTCTATAGTTTATGTTAGTCATAAATTATATTTCTCTCTAAACAGTTTAGCTTTTAAAGATAATTCTTCTTTAGGAGTCTCTATAGTTGGTAATTCTTGAGATAACCACGCACATTCCACTTCTTTATGAGGAATAAGTACATTCTTCTTTCGTATCTTCACAACTGTACCTTTATCACTGGTGGTTATCTTTCTACACTTACACCCTGGTATCCAATCCCCATTAGGATATTTAACTGCTTTCTTAGCCACAGACCAAGAAGTAGTGATCTTTTCTTTCTGTCCAGGGACTTTGTACTTGTAGATAATCTTAATCATACTATGCACTACTGTTAGTTCTTTATCTAATCGAGTTATACTCTATTCTATTATTCTAATTCTATTTATTTCTACTCTTTTATATTATGTTTTACTATATGACAGAGAGAGTGAGTGAGAGAGCACAACCCCCCCTCGATAATGAAGAGAGGTTGTGAATCTACATGACGTCGATCGTTCGTTCGGTCGCATAGTAATGAGAATAAACTCCAATGAGTTATCGGTTCCAGGTCTGCCGTTACACCGCTGTAAGAAGGAATCTCGTATGTTGAGCTTCTTACAGTTCTCACCAACCCTAACATTGCTGTTACAGGACGGGCCTACTTTCTCAGGGTAGGAATCTGGTAGTATCTAATATTTAGAAGTGGGAGTACCAGCCCACTGTGCCGAATTTCTTCTTTCAACCGAAGCAGCTTGTTCGGTGTACGGTGGTATTCCACCTGACTTTTAACAGGTTACAATATTAACGTGCTGTTGTAAACATATTTTTAATTGTAAATACTCGTTTTTTAATTGACTATTCAGAAGCATATAGTCCATAAAACAAAATAGTAATGTATTTTATTGTTGATTAGTACAATCTAGTATGTTACATTGTTATCATGTCAATAAGGGCATACACAAATCAACAATTAACAAAGAGGTGTAAAATGTTACAATGGCAAAAGGAACAAAATCCTACTGAAATGACTTGGGATGGTGCTATGAAGTATTGCAAAAACCTTAAAGAGGATGGGCATACTGATTGGAGACTTCCTACAATACAAGAGCTGTACACACTTATAAATTTTGATAAGTATGAACCTGATTCAGACTTAAAGTGGTTGTTACCAAATGGTTATTGGTCTTCAACGCAGTATGTTAACAATATAAGGATTAAGTGGCTTGTATACTTCCTTGCTGGTAGTGTTAATTGGGAGTATAAAACTGAATATTACACTGTAAGAGCTGTTCGTGGAGAACTTTAAAATGTAGTTGATTGTGTGGATCATTCAACACAGTGTTGAATGATCCACACACAAGGAGAAAAACACAATGCAGTTAGAGAAAGATAAGGTTATCAAAATACTTACCAGAGCTAGAATGAATTTATGTGTTTATACCTCTTCTGACTTTTGTGATTGTAAATACGGTAACACTGGTGAGTACAGTCCTAGAACAAGTGAACAGTCAGGATGTCCTGAGATACGAAGTATTATACAAACTATCAGTAATATGACAGACACAGAGTTCAATGCTATGTTTAACCATGAACTCGAAGTTGAAAGAGAAATGCCATGGGCTGAATACCGTAAGATGATTGAGGGAAGCTAAATAATGAAGAAAACATATGTCTATATGTTAGCGTTTAATCCAATATTCAAGTTTATTATGGAATCTGATGAACAATGGAAACCTTACGATGGAGATTACGTCAAGGTATTCTATGATGTAATTACCACAGACTACATATTGCATAGGTCTTGCTGGCCTAATGCTGGTAAGTTCTGTGATGTGAGAACAGGAGAAAGAATACCTGAAGATAGAGTACTGTTGGTGCAAGAAGGAGAATCTTACTTTAAGGAGGCATTACATGGAAATAGAAATAGGAGCTAATTTAAAAGAGTTGTTACAGAGCCTAGCAGCTTTTATTTGTGCAGGACTTTTCATTTACTATCTACTTAGGTGACACATGCCAGATAATTTGAAAGTATTGTTTCTTGAAGAGTTTACTGTGGAGTACAGAGAATATCTGACGAGTAAATGTGATTGTGGGAACAAAGATATTGTGGAACTACTGTTTATGGCCTTTTGTAATGGATATGAAAAAGCAAAGAAGGAGATGGAATGAAGTGTATGCTATCGTGTTGTTTATTAGCATCGTTAACTATGTGTCAGTTTTCACATGCTGAAGAAGCACAGGAACCTGTGCTGATTGATTGTCAGACATTCAAACTTAATAAGCCGAAGAGAATGACTGCTTATGTGCCGGAGATAACTACCTGTTTCTACAGAATCACGTTGTACAGTGGTTCAAAAGTGCAAGATCAGGTAATCCTATGGGTTGAGGATACTGGAGACAGAGGATACATACAGTGACGTCCTATGAGGCTGAAGAACTACTGGGATAAGTTGGAAGCATGTGTGCGTTCTATAGAACATTACCGTTTGTACATAAAGGAGCATGGTGCATTAAGTAAACACGATTTCACAATATATGATAGTTTTTGTTCTCTGTATTATGAACATCGTAATAAATTACTAAAACATCTGAGGGAACTATGAACTATTGGTTACTAGCGGATACCCACTTCGGACATACTAAATTACAGGAACTGGAAGGTCGTCCTGTAGATGCTGAAACAAAGATACTAAAGGGATTGCATTGTGTACCACCATGGGATGTACTTATCCATTTAGGAGATTTTTCATTTACCAATGATGGAGATAGTTGTGATAAATTCTTTAGTAATATAGAATCTAATGCTAAAGTTCTCCTAATCAGAGGTAATCACGATAAACACAGTGTTGAATGGTACACCAGCAGAGGGTTTAACATAGTGCTTGATCGTGCAGACATTAACATGTATGGGAAACGTATTGCTTTCACACATGAACCGTTGCCGTGGAATGATTATTCATACGATATCAATATTCATGGACACCTGCATCGCAATAACCACAGAAACATTCAAACATCGTCAAGACATATCTGTATTTGTACTGAAGCCCCTTGGAGTCCAGTAACTTTAAAACGTGTGATAGAACAATGGCAATTCAATCGTTAAATATAGATTTAGCTACTACTTATGTTTGTGGAGACTTTCATGGAGATTGGAGTAGAGTTAATACTTTCATCAACAAGAAGAAACCTTCTACCATCCTACAGTTAGGAGACTTTGGCTACTGGCCCAAGTTCTCAGGAACTACAGCATTAGGAAAAACTATAGTAGATAGAGATGGTTTACCAACTAAGCAAAGAACACTCTGGTTTCAAGATGGAATAAAAACAAACGGAACTAAGATTCATTTTGTTGACGGTAATCACGAAGATCATTGGAGCTTAAATGACTTGAATGGTCCAATGGTAAGTAAAGATGTATTCTATATGAAACGTGGTTCAGTGTGGACATTACCTGACGGCAGAAATATATTGTGCATGGGAGGAGCTCGTAGTATAGATCAACAATACAGGACTGAAAGTGTTGATTGGTTTAGGGAAGAGACTATTTCATACAACGATATTGCTGATATTCCTGATATTCCTGATGTCCCTATAGACATCGTGCTATCACATACATGTCCTACAGAGTTTTTACCGTTTATACTTCCTAATGATTACAGGAAATTAAATGATCCTTGTTACGAAGCATTGTCGCACATACTGAATAGATTTAATCCAAAGCTGTGGTACTTTGCACATTTCCACCATTACAAGACAGGATTTACTAAAGGGTGTAAGTGGATAGCATTGAATATAATAGATGAAACTGGGTGGTTTACTAAAATACCAAATAGGTGAACAGACATGGGATTACAAAAGCAAATAACGGTAAATCTTCAATGTGATTCAGGGGATTCCCAGGATTGTATTTTTGAAATTAGGGTCGAGATACCTCTTTTACAGGGCTCGTCTGAGTATTATTTGAACAAGCACGAATGGGAAGAGGTAGGCTGGAAAAAATACGAGGGGGAATTCTTCTGTCCAAAATGCTGGGAACTGGAGAAGACACGCAAGCCGAATGCACTGACTGATTGTGATTGCATTGGGTTCCAGCATAGACTCTCGTGCCCTCACCACGTAATGGTAGACTGAGGAGAAAATGATGGAAGAAGAGATGTTTCAAGTAATCAGTAGGGCAGTATCAGAACTCTTAGTATCTTACAAACATTGTGACACTAAGAAAATATTGTTAAAGTCTGTATCATCTACATTCTTGAATTTTGAGGCATTACAAGAGTTTGTTGAAACATCAATTACAGATACATTCAATAACCTTACTGAGATGGAGCAAGAGAATTTAACGTACACCACACAATTCCTTGTTAATGTGCTAGTCGCCTGTATGGAAGATATAGAGAACCATGCTGTATTAGCAGAGCTAGAACCTACCTCAGAAGTTATGCACTAGTCTTAAAAATTATAACAATATATTATTTTGTTTACAGCATTAGTCCTATATGTTACATTGTTATTAAGTAAAGCAATTAACCACTAACTTAACACGAGGGTAACATTATGGAACAAAATGCCGCAGCAATCACTGAGAAGTCGTACTTTACTGGAGATACTGAACCAGTATTTCCTGACGTTGTATCAAGGGCAGTAGGTCACATGGTTCGTAAGGTTGTGCCTATTCCTGGGTACAAGGCTATTGTAGATCAGAGAAATGACAATACCTTTAGTATCGTAAGTGACCGTTACAAGATTGTACCTCACCAAGAGTTACTTAAAAGTCTTGAAGATGTAGTTAAACAGTTTCCTGAGTTTGGAGAACCTACTAGGGAGATATGGACTACAAACTACGGAGGTAAGATTCGTATTAAGTATAAGTTTCCTATTGAAATGGAAATTAAGCCAGGAGATGCAGTTAACCCAACACTCGAAGCGTTTGGAAGTCTCGACACCTCAACAATTCAGCAGGTTTTAATGGGAGCATTTAGGCTCGTCTGTAGCAATGGTATGGTGGTAGGTAAAACACTGGCATCATATAAACGCAAGCACACGTTAGGGATCAGTTTGGACGCTATAAAACACGTCTTAGCTGATGGTATGGCTAACTACTCAAAGGCTACGGACTTGTGGCTGTTATACACTAAGCAGGAAGCCTTGAAAAACGAAGTATTTTTGTATGAGGAACTACCATTCAACAAGGAGGAGAAATCGTATGTAGAAGCCGCAATTAAGGATCAAGGTAAAGTTATTCAGTGGAACCCAGAAGATGATAATGAACGTGAAGTAAAGATCAACAAGTTCGAGCTCTACAATATTTATACTTACACAGCATCACATCTGGTTTCTGATGCAATTAAACGTGGTAAAATCGAAGAGGCTGTAGCTAAAGTCTTCAACTAAAAAATGAAACACACACCAAAGATAAACATACCAGCAGGAATATATCCCCAGAAGAAGAAAGATTTGACAGACGAACAGATAATGCGTCTTATTGAAATGAATGTGGAACATAAGCCAAATGGTTGTACTGAATGGACTGGTACATGGTCTGGCACAACTCCGGTAATCCACATCAACAATAAGACGTTATCTGTTTCCAGGTTTATCTATAAACAAAAAATAGATAAGAATCTGAAGAATACTGATTCTGTCACTAAGACCTGCAATAACACTAGATGTGTTAATCCAGATCACTTGGTAGCTTCTTCTTCTAGGAATAGTGGGCATGTTAGCATGGGGGTAGAACACCCTAATGCAAAGCTCACGATTGCTAAAGTGCAAGAAATGCGTCGCAGAAAGAATACTACAGATGTTACCTACTCAGAGCTTGCGTTTGACTATGACATATCCATGGCAAATGTTATCAGCATTATCAAGCGTAGAACCTGGAAACACGTAGTATAAAACGCATCATCCTTTAAAATATAAAACAGCTTAGTTTGTTGTTGCATTGCTGTTTCTAATAGTTTACATTGTCAACATGAATGGCGTATTTATAAACCATAACCAACACAAGGATTCATAATGACAACAGAAGAAATCAATAAAATTAAGGATAAACTGTCAAAGTTACTGGCACTTAGCACTTCTCCAAATGAAAATGAAGCGGAAGCTGCTATGCTTAAAGTGGCTGAACTCTGCAACAAGTACAATTTGAGAATTGCAGACATTCACATGCAGGATGGTAAAATGACTGCCGATGTTGGCTCAGTCAAGATTACTGTACCTGTGAAGGTTACACCAACATGGGAAAAGATCATTGTATTTCATATCGCTAAGACCTTTGATGGTGATGTAATAAGAACTGTTGATAACAATACAACATGGACTTTCATTGCAAGCCCCTCAGACTTAGAGATTATAACTGATATGTATATGCGAGTTAGTTCATCTATTTACCGTATGACTAGAACATATAGTAAGGGTAAAGGGAGAACTGTTGGTAGTTCTTATGCGCTTGGTTTAGCACATACTGTTACCAATAGGCTAAAAATGCTCGTAGAGGCACGTACTAAGGCAGAAGCTGTTACCACCACAGACTTAGTTGTGGTCAAAACTGACGCAGTACAGAAGCATGTACATAGTATGTTTCCAAAACTGAAAACAACATCTGTTAAACCGTCAGCTAATTTAGATAAGGATCACTATATGAACGGCAGAGAAGATGGTAATAACATTTCTCTGAATAAGGCGGTAGGTACTCAATCCAATAATCACGCAATTCAACAGTAAGGAGAACTGCCATGGGAGTAAAAGTAAAAGGAAAAATTGCAAAGCTGATTGATTCTGGTTGTGAGCATAAACAACTGGTAGATCAATATACTGACGAACTTAAACAGATCAAGGAATTGATACTAAAAGGTTTGACTGAGAAAGTAGGTTTAGATATTGCTAATACCTATATCACTGAGAACAGTAATACTCTGAAGATTGCTGAATCAAAAGCCTTTGAGGATATTGACCCTAAGACAGCATTTGTGATGTTACATGATGCAGGGAGGTCAGATGCATTTTGGGCAATGGTTAAAGTGTCTATGACTGAAGCTCGTAAGGTGTTTGATGAAACAGAACTGGCTGTACTGACTAAGCCTAAATCTCCTACGCAAAGATGGTCATGGGGTTGATATGGCGAAGTTAACCGTAGGGAGTGAGTGCATCTTAACAGGTGCGCCACTTTCCATAAAACGCAAGATAGCAGAAGCCTTGACTATCAAAAACCCGATGTACGAAAAAAGTATCAAATACGGTAGGTTTGTCTCGCCAAACATTTCTTCTGTATTACGATATTTTACAAGAATTGAGGACACTTTGATGTTTCCAAGAGGTTTTGGGTATTCCGTACTCAAGATGTTTGAGGATGCCAAAGAACCTCTGGAGATTGAAACTGATCTCATTGAACATCCAAAGCAGAACTTTACGTTTTACGGTGAACTAAGAGATTACCAAAGTCTTGCCATTAGGAATATTACAGCGTTCAATATGGGTACACTTGAAGCTCAGACGGGGGCTGGGAAATGCCATCCTAAAGGAACAAAAGTTATTATGTTCTCAGGTGAAACTAAAAAAGTGGAAGATGTTGTAAACGGTGATGTGTTAATGGGTCCTGATTCTACCCCAAGAACTGTTAGTGGAGTTACTAAAGGTTATGGTTCTATTTATAAGGTTACACCTATTAAAGGAGAATCATGGGAATGTAACAGTGACCACATCCTATCACTTAAACGAACTAAATACTTTCAGAAAAATGGAAATGGGAAAGGTGGTAAATTTGTTGGGGGGGATTTATGCACTGTCTCTATTAAAGAGTACATCAGCAAATCTGATAGGTTTAAGCATTTATGGAAATTATGGAGACCCCCAGGAATTGATTTCCCACATGTACCAGTATGGGAACCATATATTATAGGGTTTTACTTAGCAGATGGTACTAAAAAATATTCTATTGTTCATGGAGGAGTTCAAAAAGAACCTTGTATTGCCTACATAGAGAGTAAATGCAGAGTTACATCTAAGGTATTTACTAAGGGGTGCTGGACTGTACGCCTTGGTGATTTTGAACCTACAAGAAAAACGTTAGTCACCGATGATAATAAAAGAGTCATTCCTAATGAATATATAATTAATTCAAAAGAAGTACGCCTACAGTTACTAGCTGGAATACTTGATGGAGATGGTTCTTATGGGCATGGAGGATTTGAAATAACGTGTAAAGATTCAATATTTAGTAAATATATTTTGTACTTATGCAGATCACTAGGGTTTTCCGCCAACTGCAAAAAAGTTACAAAAAGAATCAAAAGTAATGGATTTACAGGAGATTACTATAGAATTTTGATAAATGGAGATTTAGATACAATACCTACAAAAGTATTACATAAACAAGCTGCAAAAAGACTTCAGAAAAAAGATCATCTAGTTACAGGGTTTACTGTAGAATACGCAAGAGAGGATGATTATTTTGGGTTCAACTTAGATAAAGATCACTTATACTTGTTAGATAATTTTACTGTTACTCATAATACTGTAATGGCTTTGGCAATCTTGGCAGCACGTAATCAGCCTACTCTGATCCTGGTACATACCAAAGAGTTGATGTTCCAATGGGTAAAACGTATTGAAGAATTCTTACACGAAGAAGCTGGGATGATTGGAGCTGGACAATACATTATTAAACCTATCACAGTTGGAATATCAATTTCAGTTAGGAATAACCTACCTAAAATCAAAAAAATGTTTGGTCATTTCGTATGCGATGAGTGCCATCGCATCGCAGCCACGTCCTTCACTGATATTGTTGCACATTTGAATCCTAAGTACATTTTAGGGTTAAGTGCTACACAATATCGTAGTGACGGTTTGACTCCTGTTATCTTCTTTTACATGGGACCTAAAACTCATGTGGTCAAGAAAGAGGATACAGGCAAAAGTGTTTTGAAGCCTAAGATAATATTTCGTGAGACGCATGTACATCCAAAGTGTACCGTTGAAAAGAATGTTGATTACCAAGATGTTATTAAAGAAGTCTTGGGGGATAAGACCCGTAAAGAACTGATAGTCAATGACGTTGTAAAGGATGTTACCAGTTTTAATGAGCCAGTCCTTATAGTCTCTGATAGAGTAAACTACATTGAAGAATTACAACATCTGTTAGTTAAAAAAGGCATGACGACGGCTTTAGTCACTGGTTCTGTCAATAATGCTGATAGAGCTAGATTTTTTGAATTAGTGCGTAATGGGCACACAAAGGTACTACTCGCAACGACTTCTTTAGTAGGGGAAGGATTTGATTGTAAAGAACTTGCTGCTGTATTTTTAGCAACTCCAATAAAGTTTAAAGGAAGGGTGACACAAGTTGTGGGCAGAGCGATTAGGTCGTGTGAAGGTAAGCACACTCCAAGAGTCTATGATTACAGAGATAGTAATTTCAATATGCTAAAGTATCAAGGATTTGAAAGAGACAAAGTTTATAAAAAGGAAAAGTGGATATGAATGTAGGAATATTTGAACTAGGATATGAAAAGGTGCATCTTAGACTTGTTGCTGGTACAGGAGGTACTTTTGAAACAATGCCTGATGGGTATGAAACTCCTTTGGTATCTGTTGGTGCAGACCTTGACGACTTTGTAGATGTATTAGTTATTCTGTTGCATGAGGTTACAGAATTAAGTTCTGTGAGGCATGGTGTTAGATATGCCCAAACAGGAACAATAGCAAGAGATAACGGAGAGTACACTTTTATTATCCCACATACAGTATTTAGTGATATTATCGCATGTGCTGCAGAGTTTATGCTGCATGCACAGAAACCATTAATGAACTCTTGGAAACAATGGAAAAAGGAGCATAAGAAATGAAGATAGTACAGAAACGGTTTGGATTCGCAACTAATTCCAGTAGTTCACATTCCATTGTGTACAGTGCAGGTTTAACTGACAGACAAGTTGATGGAGACTTTGGATGGGGAGACTTTGTTTGTCAAAGTAAGAAAGCTAAACAGATATATTTTGCTACAGCGTTATATCAATCTGTTCCTGAAAAACATAAGGAGTCTGCTCTGAAGTTTATTGAAAAAGAGTATGATATTTACTTTAGCACAGATAATTACGTAGATCACCAGAGTTTGATTGCTTGTCCGTTAGATCAGAAAACAAGTAAACCAGCATACAAGTTCTGGAAAGCCTTAACAGACCCCATTATAACAGATTCTTCTGTTGCTGTAGTTGGTGGTAATGACAACGGCGATGACTACTTTGAAGATTACGAACGTGCAGAGTGTGCTGATGTATTACGTATTCTAGAAGATAGTCGTGGTTGGATTATACGTGAAGATAAAAAGTATTACATCATGTTCAATCAGAATAGTGGTAAAAAGTATACCATAGAAAAGGAAACAGGCGACAAACTTACATCACATAGAAAGTCAGATACTCCAGAGTTAGTTGATATGAAAATTACTAACTACTGCTCCAACTATGGTAAGTGTCAGAAGTTCTGTTATCAAAACTCTGATTGGAGAGGTAGACATGCACACATTGACGAGATTAAAAAGTACATTGATGTTTGTTCTGACATGGGTGTATTCGAAATAGCCTTTGGTGGTGGTGAGCCTACGAGCCACCCCCAGTTTGAAGAGATAATCAAGTACACCAGAGATAAAGGAATGGTTCCCAACTTTAGCACCAAAGATCACAGGGGATTGAAGGATAATATAGCGGCAATCAATCTCTGTGTTGGTGGATTTGCGTATTCAGTGGGTGACATTACAGAGATTCTGATTACTAAAGGAGTTCTTATTGGTATCGGAGCTAATGAGTACACAGTTTCTTACCAATATGTTCTTGAGGCGTTCTCCTATCAAAACTACTTAGACATTATTGATATCTTACATGAGTACAACGTGAGATGCAGTATAACACTATTGGGATTCAAGGATGTTGGTAAAGGTAAAGACTTTGCTAAACTGAATGGAGATTATTCATGTTTCATTAAAGATGCTATTGATAGAAAACAAACAATCAGTATCGACACAATGCTGGCCTCTAAGTACGAGGATGCTTTGATAGCTGCTGGTGTAGATAAGGTGTTGTATTATACTAAAGAAGGAGCACACTCTATGTACATTGATTGCGTTACTCATACTTGCGGAGAAAGTAGTTTCTGTACAAACATGGAACCGTGTGTGCCAGAAGTTAAAGATATTGTATCTAAATTTCAAAAGTATTGAGGTTCCTAGTAATGACTAATACATACGACAGGGTGGAAGTTGCTGTTGAACTTGTTCGAGAAACCGATAAGGCTTATTTGGTGCATGATGGAGATACAGATATGTGGATACCAAAAAGTCAAGTATCTGATCTTGAAAAGGTAACTATTGATGGTAAAGTACATCTAGCATTTACTATTCCTGAATGGCTCGCCTTAGAAAAAGGTCTGATTTAGTAATGGAAGATCATTATGGCATTTAAGGTAATTGAGTTTTTAGAAGACTTTGGTGTCCCATACCATACAGAGGGTAAAAACATATCTGATGGGTGGATAGGAATCTCCTGTGTATTTTGCGATGATAAAAGTTCTCACGGAGGTATATCACCAAATGGCCTAGGATTTACTTGTTTTAGGTGTGGTACAAAGAAATCAATATATGCCATCGTAGCCCACTTTAATACTAACAGTGGTGTAAGTACCAAACAAGTTTACGCACGTTATGTAGATGATCTTTACGTGGCTGATAAACGTCTGGTAACAAGGGCTAACAATGTTATTTTACCAAGCACCACATTACCTTCTGCTCACGCTAATTACCTTAGACAAAGACGGTATGACCCTGAACAACTTTCTGAATTATATGGAATCACTGGTTTGCTTGACGCTCCTGATTTTAAGTATAGAGTCATTATCCCAATTTATTTCAAAAAGAAGCTGGTGACCTACATTGGTAGAGACATAACGGGAGAAGCCACTATTCCTTATAAAAACTTACCTGAGAGCAAAAGTATTCTAACAACAAAAGAGATTGTATATGGAATTGATGATGTTGGTGATACTGCAATCATAGTAGAGGGGGCATTTGACCGCTGGAGGTTAGGCTATGGTGCTGTGGCGTTATTGGGTATGGTGTTCACTCAAGCCCAGCTACGAATGCTCGCAGAGCGTGTTAAGACAGCATACGTTTGTTTTGACAATGAATCACAGGCGCAATCACTAGCAAAAGAACTCGCATATCAATTAGATTTCTGTGGGGTTGAAACCTTTAATGTTAAGCTACCAAATGGAGTAAAAGACCCAGATAACCTAAACAGGAAACAGGTAGCGTCTTTACGCAGTCAAATCTTTGGTACTTTCGGTTAAATTTTCATGGAGTTTGTAAAGTATACTCTAATGATGTATAGTAATGTCATAAACAAAGCGTTGTTATTATTAATAAAACAGGAGAACTTATGTTCAAGACAACCGTAAAAGCACCGGAGTTGGTTACACAGTACACCAGAGAGTTTCTTGAGAAGTATGATAAAAAGGAATTCAACTACTTCACAGTTGACGGAATGATCGAGGAGGCAGATCAATTTAAGCTGAGTTGTCTATTTATGACAGCATGTGCGAGTATTGGAGAATTGATACTTAAACGTGAATACTCAGGAGTTGACGAACGCAACAAGTATGTAGCCTCTGTAGGAATGAGTATGATGCACTACTATGAATCATTCATGGGGGATACAGCAGGTATGGAAGCTATCAAAAAGCAGTTTGAATCTGCTGTAGCAAAGCAATGTCAGAGTCACTGATATACAGTATCTTAGCTTGGGTATGCCAAATCATCATAGCGGTAATTATATTCTGTTTATTTTGTGTTCGGATGCACAAACGTCAGAAGATTAAAGATGATGAGAAGCATAAAGCTGAAGGTACGAGTAATGAAGAACTCGAAACATTTATTATGGATGAATTGTCAAGGGAAACTCATACGATATTAAAGTTTTGATATGCCTAAAAGAATATTAGAACAATCAGAAGAAGAGCTTGATGGCGCATTAGAATTACAGGTTCTACTCAAAGCTACTATGCGTAATCTGGTAGCTTTGTTTAGACTACATGGTGAGCATCATTTTACAGATGAACAGTTGAATGAACTTCCTAAGTTTTGGAAGTACATAAGACACTTCTATGCGATTAGCCCTGCCGCCAGTAATAAAGTAGTAAAGGAACCACCAAAAGACAAAGCTATCAAAAGAATAAACCATGAAGGGTTGGAAGTTCTTGAGTATTGGAATAGTAAAGAAGGGGTAACGCATCACCGTATTGAAAAGAATCAAACGACAAAAGCTATTAAACAGATCATACCAAAAGTACTAGATGGTACATTCTACACAACTCTGTTTGATACAGCAGCATTATCTACCGTAAAACGAACATACCTACAGTCTTACACTGTTGACGATATTAAGCTATCAATAGATAATTTTGTTAGAGCTAAAACTGACATAGCATACGTGCCACAGAACAAGAACTCATTAAGTAAAACATTACCATTGTTCTTTTACAACCATGATAGGGTTATTGCTGGGCAGAAGTTGATGCTTATATCTCCATTCTTATGGTTTGTACAAAACACTCCAAAGCTCATTGATGGAGAATCTAGTTACACCCTATCAACAGAAGATACAGAACGCTGTGCTTCATTTTTACGAATAGCAAAAACATGGTATCCTCCAAGAGATGAACTGGCTTATGGTTACGGTAAAAAACTTCTAAAGTATTTGGATATGATGGAGTTATTGAAGAAAGAACCGTTGGAAAAAACAACTCCACCAGCAGGATTGACCTTAGCATTTTTGTGTAGAGAAACTTATGCAATGCTACTTAAAAGGCAAGATATTCCAGGAATGTTGACTGAATATATCAACAAAATCAGTGCTCCTTGGTGTATCGACAATGTGAGAGATCACCTACTACAAACCCAGCAAGTTCGGCGTAAAAAGAAAACAGCAGGTGGGTTTTTTGTTTGACCTTTATAAAATAAAGTGATAATGTAGCAGCTTCATTTTATCAAACCTCCTACCTGGAATCCCCTACATGGAAATATCAAAGAACGTCTTTACTGAATACAAACGTATTCTTACCGACCTAATTGTATCAGATGAGTTTTGTGCAGAGTTACTTCCATTCGCTAAAAAAGAATATTTCCCTAAGACAGTTGCCCCATTACTTAAATGGATTGAAAGTCATTTCAATGAGTATGCGGAAGCTCCACGTGAAGAAATACGAACTATCTTTGAACAACAGTCTGAGTTTCTCAATGATGATGAATTTACTATTATCCATAACACACTTGAGCATTTATCTGATTATGAGGGAACCTTCAAAGGAAACATAGCACTAAGGAAGAATCTAGCACTTCATTATCTAAAAACCAAGAACTTAGAACTAACGATTAAAGCCATTCAGGATAGGCTTGCTAACAATAAAGTTGCTGAAGCTGAAGTACTTCTTGAAAACCATTATGCGTTAGAGTTTGTATTACGTGATGAAGATAAACCAAATGACGAAGTAATTAAAAACGTCATATTGGATTATTGGTATCCTGAAAATGATAGAGCTACTTTATATGTATCTCCTGGAGAATTAGGGGCTGTATTAGGAGAAAATAAACGTAAGTGGTTAAAGAGTTATGCTGGTCCTCCTAAACGTGGTAAAACCCAATGGCTTATGGAGGAAATGATTGATGCTGTAAAAGAGAAAAAGAATGTTCTATTCATCACACTTGAAATGAGTAAAGAAGAATTGATGCACAGACTTGTACTGCGTATCAGTGGTATGAAAAATATGGATTACCAAGGGAAGTATAAACTCCCTATCTTTGACTGTGAACGGAACCAGCAAGGTACTTGCGTAGAAGATATCTATGAAGGAACAGCACTTAACCTTGACGAAAATGATTTGCCAGAGTATGAACATGACCCGAGTCATTTAGTATGTACACAGTGTATGGGAAGTCGTTTGTTTGTACCTGCTGGTTGGTGGAAAATGGTTGACCGTAAGAATAGTAACTCTGAGATGATGCGTAAACGGTTAGACGCTTTCAATCGTTTGTATGCTAAACGGTATAGAATCAAAGAGTTCCCTGACGGTACACTAAATGAAATAGGAGTTAATCATCTATTACATGAACTCAGAAGAAAAGAAGACTTTATTCCAGATGTAATCATTGTTGACTACGCAGACCGTATGATTCCTAACAAAACAATGGGTGAGTACAGGCATAACCTTGACTCTATCTGGAGAGGATTAAAGAAGATAGCGCAAGAGAATGATGCTGAAGTTATTACAGCGACACAAACCAATAAGGCAACATTCAGTAGAGATATAACTATTGAAGACCTTGCAGAAGATAGTAGAAAAGCAGCACACGTAGATATGATGATTGCTATTAACCAATCCAAGTCTGATAAGCATTTCAATTTGACAAGGATACAACCCCTAATACATAGACATAATAATGATCTTGAAGGCAAGACCTGTACAGTGCTTCAAGATATTAAACATTTTCAAATATGTCTAACGTCTGCAATTCGTTCGGAGTCATAATCCTATTACATAGACTTCCATTTGATCTTTACCATCTTAAAATTGAAATTACATAGTATTTTTTTATTGCTTATGTATGAAAAATATGTTTTAATCAGTCATACACTCAATGAGGCATGGGGCCAATAACGAGTATTTTACTTTAAGGAGAAATAACGTATGAAAACATTAAAAGAGTTGAGCATTGAGAACAAGCAGTTAAAGGAAGCTGTTATGCTTTTGAACGCTTCGGGTTTGCTGGAGAAGGAAATCAAAACTGTAGCAGTCAAGGGTGAAGTCCTGTTGGTAAATTTCTTGGCGGGAATTGATAGTATCCCTGAAGCTAAAACCAAGAAGATTCCTGGCGAAGTGTCAAAGTTTTACAATAGGTTGGGCGACGAGGTGTTTTCTGAAGTTGATGCCGCTAACGCAGAGACTGCGGCTGTAGCCAAGAAGGAAGAAGAGGTTACAAGTGATTGTCCAGTATTCAAGAAAGGGCATGACCCGAAGCAAAAAGATTGTATTGACTGTAAGGAAAATACCCCGCTAGAGTACAAGGTGTGTAAGAAGGCGGTTGGTGAATTGAAGGAAAAAGGGGCTGCGAAGGCTAAAGCAACGGTTGCCAGAACTGATGGCAAGAAGACCCGTTATGGGCATGCTCCTGGTTCAATGGGTGGTGATATTGACGACATGGTGTGGAAGGGTAGCACTAAAGAAAAACTGATTAATATGTTGGTTGATCGTCATGGCCGTGATACTGCTAAGGCAGAAGCAAAGCTCAAAGGGCATCTTCAGTGGTTGAAAGCCGACCGTGGTATTACTGTTACGGTTACAGAAGGTAAGTATCAGGCTGACAAGGAGTTTGCTGACGGTTTTACTGCGGAGAATACTACAAAGTCCTACGTAAAACCTGCCGAAACTAAGGCAGCAGAGTAATATCAGTTTGGTACTGGTACTTCCTTTGGGAGAGCAAGTCTGATGGAAGGACTTGCTCTCCCAATTAGTTTTATCAGGAGGCCGTGTAGCTGTATAGTGCAGTCGTCCCCATCAAGGACGTGGATTGAAACATTGATTATATTCTCTGCAATGAAGGGTTAACTAATAACGAAGAAGAACAATAGGAGACTAGCGTGGACATTAACGATTTAACATTAGGTCAGATTAAAGAAATAAAAGCATTACTACGTAATGACTTGTCTGGAAACTGTGTAACCGCAACGCTGTCAACCATAGGAACACCTAGTATGTACCCCGTTGGAAAGAATGTCATTGTCAGGACCGTGACTATGATTTATACAGGTAAGCTAGATCATGTCACAGATACAGATTTAGTATTAGTAGATTGTTCATGGATACCAGAAACAGAAAGGTATATGCAATTTGTAGCTGAAGGGAAAGTTAAAGAGTGCGAACCTTACCCAGACGATTTGCCTGTTTATATCAATAGAGGAGCACTTCTGGATATGTGTGAATTAAAGAAAGCATTACCAAGGTCACAAAAGTAGGAGGAATACGAAATGAACGCTGTAATGCTTAAGGAGCAATGGTCAGGATCACGGTCAGGATCACGGTCACGGTCAGGATCACGGTCAGGATCACGGTCAGGATCACGGTCAGGATCACGGTCAGGATCACGGTCAGGATCACGGTCAGGATCACGGTCAGGATCAAGATC
>Ga0100403_1000570_pt1 | contig 36625 bp, 32 predicted proteins | sample CryGeymet201501t_FD_83663 | JGI IMG/M metagenome (GOLD analysis project Ga0100403, IMG submission 83663) | Groundwater microbial communities from Crystal Geyser aquifers in Utah, USA - Crystal Geyser metaG 2015-01t | ecosystem: Environmental > Aquatic > Deep subsurface > Groundwater | place... | reverse complement strand
TGGACATACTAAATGATATAAAAGCAAATTTCTGTTGTGTGATCTATTTATATGTTCTGACACCTACCCATTCTACCTCAATCTAACTATGACTATGGTACCAAGGAAACTTAGTTTCCTTAGTAACCTTCGAAGCGGTGACCCCGATGCAGAGCATACGGGGTATTAAAGAATAACTAATGTTGTTAAGTTAAAAGCCCCTCTTCAAGAGGGGCTTTTTATTTTTCATAAATTACTCACTTCACAGCAATAAAAAAAACAACTACAATAAAATGCATGAAGTTAAACTGGAAAATTATATTAGTAGGTGGTTTATTAATAACCAGCTTCTTTTTGGCATATCTAGGATACACTACAATAAATTTAAGAAAGACTAAACAAACCAAATTAGTAGAAACACCATCCAGCGATACTCCATTAATTCAGACTTCTCAACAAAATACAGAAGCTCTAAAGTATGAGGCACAAACTCATCGGCAGCTAATTAGAGGAATAGTTACTCAATTTAATCAAGAAACGAATACTTTTGGAGTTGCCCTAGAAACAAGAGATGACAATGGGGTCATGCAGGTTATAGGTGTAGTTGATGTCCAGTTTAATCCAAATGTTGTCACTGAATTTCTTTGTTGGCCGGAGTATAAAGAAACAATTAGTGGAGAATCTATTGACGTAAAGAAGACATTTATTTCTATGGGTAGGGATAGTTTCTTATATTTAAGTGGGGAAACAAAAAAATCGATAAATAATCTCAATCAATATTTAGTTGACTCTCCCTATGTTTTCGCTTATCTAAGTACTGAAATTGATAATTTTGAAACAATATTATCTGGATCTGAAAAACTTGAACCTCAAAATCTGAATCAATTAGCAATCCTAGGTTGTAATGAAAATTAATAAAAAAATAATTAAAATTGCGTTTGTATTTGTTATTATATTATTGGCAATTTTTTATTCTGGAAGTATCACAAGGGCTGCTTGTGGAGATCCTTCGTATTGTGATGCTCCTGCAGGAGAATGCTCCACAACTGCTAATGGAGGAAATACTATTGTTATCGGATCTTTCCAAACCGTAACCAGACAATGTCAGTACTTAAAACTTTGTACTCCTTGTGACAAAGATGAAAATCCATATTGTAAGGACTACTGTAGTCCTGTAGAACAGTGCACAGACTTTAATGAAAAAGTTGTAACTACAACATGCACCGACACCATTTGGGCAAGTTGTTGCACTCCCGGAATACCAGTGGGATCCTGTGGAGATGGCTCATGTACTGGCACAGAGAGCTGCTTAACTTGTGAATCAGACTGTGGAGCTTGCCAAGTACTATGGTGTGGAGATGGCAGCTGTAATAATGGAGAATCACAATCATCATGCGCAGCTGACTGTGGTTCTTCAAATGTATGTGGTGATGGAACTTGTACTGGTAGTGAAGACTGTTCAAGCTGTGCACCTGATTGTGGAGCTTGTTTCTCAGGACCAACTTGTGGTGATGGATCATGCAATGGAAGTATCGGTGAATCATGTGATAACTGTAGCTCAGACTGTGGATCATGTACTAGCTGTGGGGATGGTAGTTGTAATGGATCTGAATCTTGTAGTAATTGTTCAACTGACTGTGGGGCTTGTCTCTCTTGTGGAGATGGCTTTTGCAATGGTAGTGAAACTTGTAGTTCTTGCGCCATTGACTGTGGGGCTTGCGGGGGAGATTTCTGCGGAGATAACATCTGTAATGGCTTTGAAAGATGCGATACTTGCTCTTTCGACTGTGGGGCTTGCGAAGAAAATGCTGCTTGGTTCCAAATTAGTGCAGGGAATGTGGGCAGTGCCAACTCTGGTCAATCATCAATAGCTATCCAAAGCAATATTACTGATACGGCTGACTGCGTTGAGCCTTTTTGTATCAGATCTTTGATAATGCAAGATCCTGACCTGACAAGCTTAACTGATGGATTTGCAGTAGTAGGGAGTGGGATCATTGATGCCAATGGTCTAATCAATGGACAAAGATCTGAAAACATCTACTCTTCAAACACCACTAAGTCAAGATATCAAGAAAAGTATGAGTTCTTTTATAGAAATTCTGGGTTAGCTTCTGCCCCAGCTAGCGACTTTGTCGGGTCAGACTTAGATGCACTAAAACCACTATATAATGCCAATGATATTGTATATTTCCAAAATGGCGATTTAAGGATAGGGTCACCTTGGTCTGTAGCTGCTGGAGAAACATATGTTATCTTTATTGATGGAAATCTTACCCTAGCAGACGGGGATGGGGCTAGTGACCAACTAATTGATGTTGCAAATGGCGGTTTTATAGCCTTCATTGTCAGTGGTGATATCACCATAGATGAGTCACTTGGTAACTCAACCTTATCTGACACAACCCCCAACGTTGAGGGTGTCTTTATTGCAGATGGGACATTTACAGTAGCATCTCGGGGGACTGCAGCTGGAGGAGACGATAGATTTGTTGGAGAAGGCTCATTTATTGGCTGGAATGGAGTTAATTTAAATCGCGACTTCAGTGATGGATCAGATAGATCTTTAGAAAACAATGATAAAGCGGTCGAACTGTTTATTTACCGTCCTGATTTCATAGTAACTATGCCTGATATCATGCTCGTCCCAATCAGAATCTGGCAAGAAACAAATTAAAACCTGTTATAATCAAGTAATCATAAATATTTAAAGGAATATATGGAATTTATTTTACCCCTCGTTTTAATAGCTGGCGTAGTGTTTTATGTAGTTTCTATCTACAACAGCCTACAACAATTAAAAACACAAATTGAAGCATCTATACAGGAAATTGGCAATCAGCTAAAGAGACAAGCCTCATTGATTCCCAATTTACAAGCAGCCACTAAAGGTCATCTCAAACAAGAAAAAGAAATTTTCAAAATGCTGACTGATGCCAGAAAGAAAATTGCTCAAGCTGAAAAAACCGGTAACAACAGCGACATTGAGAGTGCTATTGAATCTATTCAATCAATGGTCCCTAGTATCAGTGTGGCAGTTGAGTCTAATCCAGAATTAAAGTCAGACCAAACTATCGGAAAGTTCATGAATGAGCTAACTGATACTGCAGACAAGCTGATGTATGCTCGAAGAAGTATCATCGATTTATCTCAAGCTTACAACGTTAAACTTGTTACTTTCCCAACAAATATTATTGCAAATACCTTTGGCTTTACTAAAGAAAAAGGTTTAGAAACTGCCATGACTGGGAAACATGTTGAGGTCTCAACTACTGATATGGAAGATATTAAAGTTGATCTTTAATAGTTGGCTATGACCCACTACCAAACAATTCAAGAAAACAAAACCAAGTCTGTAATAATAATTAGCTTATTTATTACTTTTATCGTAAGCGTTACCTACATAATGGCACGGGGGCTAGGCTATGGCTTAGATATTGTCGGTATTGCCCTAATTATTTCTGGAATTACTTCATTCTTCTCATACTATTATTCAGACAAAATAATCTTGGGTATTAGTGGAGCCAGAGAAGCAAAAAGAGCAGAGTTCTTTGATTTTTATACTGTTACAGAAAACCTGTGTATTACCAGCGGCATGCCTCGTCCAAAACTCTATGTGATAGATGATACCGCTATGAATGCCTTTGCGACAGGCCGTGATCCAGAACATGCGGTGGTCTGTGCTACCACAGGCTTATTACAAAGATTAAATAGATCTGAGATTGAGGCAGTAGTTGCTCATGAGCTATCTCATGTCAAAAATTATGACATCCGCTTAATGTCGATTGTTACTATCCTGGTTGGATTTGTTGCATTACTATCCGACTGGATGCTTCGAATGACTTTCTTTGGTAGAAGTGGCAAAAAAAATGATGACAATAGTTCCGGGCAAGTCCAGATGATCATGTTTATCGCTGGCATTGTCTTGGCAATTCTATCTCCAATTATTGCCCAATTGATCCAACTGGCTATCTCAAGAAGAAGAGAATACTTTGCTGACGCAAGCGCCGTTGCCTTTACCAAAAATCCTCAGGGATTGATTAATGCATTAAAGAAAATTAGCCTAGACAAAGAGCCACTTGAAGCAGCAAACAAAGCAACCGCTCATCTCTATATCTCCAATCCTTTGAAAAACACCCATGGAGCTGTTGGGATGTTTGCAAAAATGTTCAGAACCCACCCCCCAGTCGAGGAAAGAATTGCCGCATTAGCAAAACTATAATTTCAAACTTTTTCACAGCAATTTCAGGTAAGTTATACTTTGTTAAAGTAATTTCTCAACAAACAAAAAACTTTACTGAGTTTGTTAATACTGCCCTAATTGAGAAAGGACAAAATTTTTAATAGCAAGACAAAATGTTTGCTACCCATGACAAGAGATTTAATGCTACTGATAAAGAACTTAATCAAAACTAAAGATAATTTTTTACTCAAGATATGCTATTATATAACTATTGTGAAATTAGATTTATCAGGTAACCAGCAAACTCAACAAGCCAACTAATATAGGGGCTTTGAATTGCTGAATGTAGTAAGAGCCCCCTCAGGGCTTTTTTTATTAACCAACTATGTCAAACAAAATAACCACACAGCAAGTACAGCATATTGCTCAGTTAGCCAATATCCCCGTTGATGATTCTGAAGCAAAAAAATTAGCTACTGGCTTTGAAGAAACGCTAGATACAATCAAAGATCTCCGAGCAGTAGATACTGAGGGGATAGAACCAACTCATCAGGTTACTGGGATGGAAAACGTACTCAGAGAGGACATTGTAGATGACTCTCGAACTTTTACCCAAGCTGAAGCATTGGCTAATGCCAAAGAAACTTATCAGGGATTTTTTGTAGTGCCTCGTATTATTAAAAAATAATTATATATATGTTAAATACTCTTACTCTCAAACAGGCCTTAGATAAATTAGAAAAAAAAGAAATAACCTTAGGAGATCTTAATAGTGATGTAAAAAGTGCTATCGAAAAATTAAATAAAGATTTAAATGTCTACTTAACTATCAATGAGAAAAAAATAACCCAAGCAGAAATGTCAGCTCCCTTGGCTGGACTACCAATCGCTGTAAAAGATAATTATTGTACAAAAGACTTAAAAACAACTGCCTCTTCAACTGTTTTAGATAATTTCATCCCCCAGTATGACTCTACAGTCATCGCCAAGCTCAAAAAAGCCGGGGGACACATTGTCGGAAAAACAAACTTAGATGCTTGGGCGCATGGATCATCTACCGAAACTTCCCAATATGGGAGAACATTAAATCCCCGCAATACCGATTATTTACCAGGAGGTTCTTCCGGTGGAAGTGCAGCGGCAGTGGCAGCTGACCTCTGCTTGGCATCACTAGGGACAGAGACTGCTGGTTCTATTAGACAACCTTCTAGCTGGTGTGGCGTAGTTGGATTAAAACCAACTTATGGTCGTTGTTCAAGATATGGAGTTGTTGCTATGGCATCATCAACAGATAGCCCAGGACCAATTGCCAAAACTGTTGAAGACTCAGCTATTTTATTAAACTACATTGCTGGACATGATAAATATGATGGGACAACTTCTACCCAAAAAGTTGAAGACTACACTAAATATTTAGACCAAAATATTACCGGGATGAAAATCGGCGTGTTATACACAGACATTGAAGGACTAGAAGAAATTAAAGAAATATTCATTGACCAAGTCAAAGTTTTTGAAAAACTCGGTGCAACTGTTGAATTTATCAAAGCAATGGACCCTCACCATGCAATTGGGGTATATACCATTATTCAGCGTGGCGAAGTTTCCAGTAACTTAGGGAGATTTGATGGTATTAGATATGGCAATGATCGATCATTCTTTGGCCATGAGGCAAAAAATAGAATTATGCTGGGTACTTACACTTTATCAAAGGGCTATGCTCACCAGTATTATAATACAGCCCAAAAAGTTAGAACTTTATTTATTGAAGATTATAAAAAACTCTTCAAAGACTATGACGTGCTGGTTAGCCCGACTTCTCCAGGATATGCTAAAAAAATTGGCATTTCAGAAAGTTCAGCCATGTTTGGTGAGCTAGAAGATATGCTACTTGAACCAAGCTCTATTGCTGGTCTACCAGGGATCTCTGTGCCTTGCTACCGTGATCCTAAGACTAACCTCTATCTGGGCATGAATCTTGTCGCTCCGATGTTTAGAGAAGACCTAGTGATAAAGGTCGGAGATGCTTTTGAAAAAAATACCAAGTGGAACTCCTGGAGGAATAAATAATGTCAAAATCTACATACAACCTAGTTTGTGGCATGGAAGTTCATGCTGAGCTTAAAACTAACTCAAAAATGTTTTGTGGCTGTAAAAATGATCCTTTTAATGCCTCAGAACCAAATATATACACTTGCCCAGTTTGCTTAGGTATGCCGGGAGGGATTCCAGTAGCCAATAAAAAAGCAATTGAGTGGACTATTAAACTTGGACTAGCACTCAACTGTAAAATTAATCTCTTTTCAAAATTTGACCGTAAAAACTACTTCTATCCAGACTTACCTAAAGCCTATCAGATCAGTCAGTATGACATTCCGTTCTGTTATGAAGGTGTTATCGAAACTTCTTTTGGCCCAATTAGAATCACAAGAATACATCTAGAAGAAGATACAGGTAAATTATTACATAAAAGGATAAAGGGCGAAGAGGTCAGTTTAATTGACTTTAACCGTTCTAGTGTCCCACTAATTGAGATTGTCACAGAACCGGACATCAAGTCCCCAGAACAAGCTAAAGAATATGGAAAAGCCCTCAGAGACATCATTCGATATCTCGAAATTGGTGACTGTGATATGGAACAAGGGGGGATGAGACTTGAAGCAAATATCTCGATTAGAAAAGAGGGGGAAACTGAATTACCAAGCTATAAAACTGAAGTAAAAAATATTAACTCATTTAGGTTTGTTGAACAGGCCATCAAATATGAGATGGAGCGACAAGAAGAAATTCTTGAAGCTGGGGACATTCCTCAACAAGAAACTCGTGGCTGGGATGCAAAAAAATCTGTAACTTTCTCACAAAGAACAAAAGAGGATGCTGAAGATTATAGGTATTTCCCTGACCCAGATTTACCACCGATCAGATTTACTACAGAGCAGATAGAAAAAATCAGAGCAGAACTACCAGAACTACCTACCGCTTTAATTAAGAGGTGGAAAGATCAATATCAGGTTGAGGAAAGATTCTCAGAGCTACTATTTAGCTCACCAACAGAAGCCAAGTGGCTTGAAGATCTCTTTATCTTGGTCCAAAAAGAAAATATTGAAGCAAATAAAATTGCCAATGCGCTGGCAAATAAAAAGATTAGCTATCAACAAACAGATAAACCTATAGATGTAGTCAATAGATATAAAAGCGCAAATGCGACTGATGATATCTCTGATGAAGAGTTTATCTCAGTCATTAAAGAAGTCATAAAAAACAACACAGATGCTGCTAACAGATACAAAGCTGGCGAAAATCAGTTAATTAACTTCTTCTTTGGTCAATCGATGAGAGCCCTTGGGAAAAAAGTCGACGCAACTCACTTAAGAAAACTCTTGCAACAAGAACTAGAAAAGTAAATTCTTAATTTGTAACAAGTCTATTTAAAAAAAGATTTCCTCAGCTGGGAATAAGATTGTGTCTTGAATTGAGTCAGTATCTGCAAAAAGCATCACTAAGCGATCTACTCCGACGGCAATCCCTCCGGAAGGAGGTAGCCCTTCCTGAAGTGCATCAAGATAATCTTGATCCATTCCGTAATCAGTTTTACCTAGATCTTTTCTTAACTCCAGATCATTTTTGAAAATAGTTTCTTGTACCTGAGCATCATTCTCTTCACTAAAGGCATTGCCTAACTCATAGCCAGCGAGATAGAACTCAAAACGCTCTGCAAACCGAGGATCGGTTAGCTTCTTTTTAGAATAGGCCGCTTGACTAGCTGGATAATCATAGAGAATCACTGGCACATCATATTGTTTTAAAGCAGGCTCAATTAAATTTAAGAATAGTTGATTGTATGCTTCTTCCCAAGTAGTGTTGTCATCAACCTGATAACCTTCTTTAAGAGCTCTTTTGATAACTTCATCCTTTTCTAATAATTGATCAGCACTAAGCCCGACCCATTTTTCAAATGCTTGAGAGACAGAGAGTTTTACCCATGGTTTTGCTAAATCATATTTTTTACCAGCAAATACTAATACAGTAGTTCCATTGATTTGCTTTGCTAAGTGAAGCAATAATCTTTGACAGTCTTCCATGATCTGTTGATAATCACTGTTTGTTCTATACCATTCTAAAATGGTAAACTCAGGATTATGTCTTGGGCTGATCCCCTCACCATTACGAAAGCTTTTACAAACTTGGAAAATTTTCTCAAAGCCAGCTACGAGTAGCTTCTTCATAGCAAACTCCGGACTGGTTATCATAAAAGCTTGCTGGGTATCTCCATTAGCCCACCTTAACTGCGTTTCAAAGACCTCAAGAAAAGGTTCTGTTCCCGGATACTTGACCATCATTGGGGTTTCAACCTCATGAAAGTCATCTGCTTTAAAGAAGCTACGGATTCCATCAATGATTTGTTCTCTAACGAGGAACTGCTCTTTTAACTGAGGATTATGTTTGATACGTTGCCAATTTTTCATAGAAAACATTATATGACATAGTCGATCAAACAACAAAAGGAACTATATAAAGAAAAAATAGCTAAATAGGTAATTATTTTTTTCCCAATTTCTCATTAATCAAGATCTTACCATCTTCAACCCCCGGTTGATCAAAAGCATTAACCCCAAGCATCTCTGCTAAATAGACGACTGATAGTTCGAATAACATGAATAATTCTCCAAGTGACTTTTCGTTTAACTCATCAATAACTAACATCGAGACTGGTCGACCATTATTATAAATAGACTTCATTGTGGCATCTGCTTCGATATTAATGATCTTATTAAAATCTACTCCCTCTAAGTACTGCGCTTCAGGAACATCAATGTTTTCTAACGAATAATTGACTGCCCTATTTTTAATTTTGACAAATAAAACAGACTGGAGGGGAGAGCCTTGGTTATAAAATTGAGCTTGGGAATGCTGGTCAGCAGGACCCCAAGCTTTAATTGGTAAAATCCCTTTGTTATCTTTTCCCAGTGACTCTGCCCAAAGTTGTCTGAACCAACGGGCAAATTCTTGTAACTGCACAGAGTAAGTCATCATGACCGTTATTTTTGTACCTTGCTTATATAATTCATACTGACTACGAGCAAACTCTTGAGCAATTTCTCTGGCCGTATCACTAGTAGCAAAGTGATAGGCACTCTCCACCATCTCTTCAATCTTTACTCCACCCGCTAAGGCAGGCAATAATCCAACTGGAGTTAAAACTGAAAACCTACCCCCGACTTCTTCAGGAACTGGCAAGGTAATGATACTGTGTCTAGCAGCCTCATCTTTTAAAATTCCCTTCACTCCACTAGTGGTGAAAACAAAATGCTTGGCAAAATTACTAGTGATTTTTTTAACTTGTGACTTAAAGAAAACGTATGAAGATAAAGTTTCTAATGTTCCACCTGATTTTGAGACTATGCTAAAAACTGTCTTATTTAAATCAATTCTGTCCAAAATTCGCTTATATGCCACTGGATCTGTACTGTCCCCAGTAAATAAAACTTTTATAGATCTGTTCTTCTGACAAAATGCTTCAATAATAGTTCGTCCGCCAAGGTCAGATCCCCCGATACCGATCACTACCAAAAACTCAGCCCATTTTAAGTTTGCATAGACATTGCGGACATCTTTGAGATATGAATCTTGGGGCAAGACTTCGACAAAACCATATTCACCTTTTTGCAATTTATCTTCAACTGCCTCAATACTTTTTTTGATATGATCTGCTTCTGTTTTTACAGTATTTTGAGAAATAAAAAGGGAAGAATCACCTTTATATAAATGTTTAGTATCAAAAGAAAGTGAGGTGTTTTTCATACTTGATCATAGTAGCTCAAAGAGAGGTTGATGTCTACTCTTTACTTAGATTTTGAAACAGAAAAACCCATCTTTGATTTTTGCACTACTTCGTAGCTCAACTCACCTGTTTGAACATCTACAGTATAAATAATTCTTAAGCCGTTTCTTCCCTTAAGCATCTCAACAGTTTCCTCTTTATTTATATTTTCATCGAGAAGTGTGTCCAATTGATTAGAGATCCCATTAAAGCTTGTAATAATTTGATAACTTATTAAAAACCATTCGTCAGCTGTGATCATCTCTAAGTCTTCATTTTCAAAATTTTCTCCTTCGTCGTGACGACCTTCATCACCATGATCTTCTTCATCATTTGCAACTGGCTGATTATAGCCATATTTTTTAGAATCAACTTCAATAACTGGATATCCTTCAGTGTCTTTAAAATAACTAGACCTTAATCCGGAGACATCTTCAATCTCTCTTGCAAACTCTAGAGTTGTGTTAAATTGCACAATGGTTGCATTATGCTCATCGATTGCTACTTTAAGCTCCAACCTCTCAAGAAGTAATTGCTTCAGCCATTCAGTTTCAACTATTCTTTCAATATTAGATTCATCTTCTGTTCCAGCATCAACTTCTTCATGAAAATTCCTTCCTTGTTTCTCACCTTCTACTAAATTTCGTTTAGGCATCTATGTCCTTTGCACAACTTTATAAAAAAGCCACCTCTAGAGGCAGCTAGTTATATAGAAATATATCATAAAAAAGATATAAGTAACTAAAGAGATCATTAGTCTCTAGCTAATCAAGAAAATATTTATTAGAATGGATTAGTGAAGAAAAATATCTTTTATTTCATACCACTACTTGTAATTATTTTATTGGCAGTTTCTTTAAGATTTTATAAGTTAGGAAATGTTCCAATTGAGTTAAATCGAGATGAAGCCTCGCTTGGCTACACTGCATATTCAATTCTTCACACCGGGGCTGATGAGCACGGGGTAAAGTCGCCAATCAACATTGAATCATTTGGTGACTGGAAACTACCTGTTTATGTTTATACATTAGTTCCGTTTATTAAAATCTTCGGTTTAGAAAATTGGGTGATTAAATTACCAAGTGCATTAGCTGGAATTGGGATAGTTATATTAAGTGGCGGACTCAGCTGGCAGCTAACGACTAGTTGGAGAAATAGAAACAAACGCTATCTTTTATCGCTGTTTGTCTCTCTTATGGTCGCAATCTCACCTTGGAGCATCCATATGTCTCATATGGCATATGAGGCTAATTTAGCAATGATGCTGATGCTTGGTGGGGTTAGCTTGTTATTAATTACCCTGCAAAATAAAAATAAACAGTTTTTGTTAATCCCTAGTGCGATTCTTTTTGGTTTAACTTTCTTTACTTATCACTCTTATCAGATCTTTACACCACTCTTCGTCTTAACTATTTTATTTCTTTATAAAAAAGAAACAACTCAAATATTAATTAAAAATAAGCCAATCAGTCTAATTAGTATTTTGATTGCTGGATTATTTAGTATTTCTTTAGTACTGACTTCATACTCTGCAAACAAAACTAAGTTTTCTGGTTTATCAATTTTTGACACTAAGTCATATATTACCTATATGGGGGAGAACAGAAGCTATTTTGAAGATAGAAATAGTTTCTTAGCTAAAATTCACACAAATAATTTCAGCTTGATTTTAAATCAGGCTCAAAGAAATATCGCAGACATCTTTTCTAGCAAGTTCCTATTTTTTGAGGGAGGAACGCATGGCTCTCATGATATTCCTGGGACAGGCAAAATGTATCCCGTCGCTTTTATATTTATCATGATTACTCTCTACCAATTCTTAACTGCTTATCATAAAAAACAATTAAAGAATTTTCATAAAGTTGTTTTAACTTGGATTGGAATCGCTGTTATTGCCCCTTTTATCACCTTTGAGGCTGCTCATACAATTCGTTTCTCACCTGCTTTATTTGGCTTAGAATTCCTTAGCGCCTACGGTTTGTTTCTTTTATCAACAAAATTATCTAAAAATATTTTTATAAAAATATTGACAGCAGGTCTAATTTTCATTCTTTTTTATTCATTAGTTAGCTTTTTTGCCACATATTTTATAGTTTCACCAAAAAAAGATATTAATAATCACAATTGGCAAATGAGAAGATTGGTTGAACTTGTTAATGAACGGTATGATCAGTATGACAAAATATCTATGCCAGGCTCTCAGTGGTCTCCATACATTTACTTCCTTTATTATAATCAGACTGATCCAAATACTCTGAATAATAACATTGAGTATCTGTCAGTAGATCATGAAGGATTTAAGCATGTTAAAAGTTTAGGTAAAATTCAATTTAGTTTAATCGATTGGGAAGAAAAAACTGATCAAAGTATATTGTATGTAATAAAAAGAAGCGAAGTCCCAGGGGATAAATTCCAATCAAAAGAGTATGAGTTAGAATACTCTTTAACTAATCCCTATGCAAAGGATGAATGGGTTTTACTCTCAAGAAATAAATGAAAAAACAATTAAACAAAATAATATTTAGCCTTATCTTACTTTTAGCTATTTCTCTCAGGGTTTATCAAGTCGATACTTTATTGCCCCCATACTGGGAAGAAATAGCCTTAGGCTATGATGCCTTCTCAATTAGTCAGACCGCTAACGATCATCATGGCAACTTTATGCCAATTGTGGCCTTTGAGTCCTTTGGTGACTGGAAACCTTCTTTTTATTTTTATAGTATCGTCCCATTTATCAAAATAGTCGGATTAAATACCCTTGCAGTCAGACTACCAAGCATCTTAGCCGGTCTAAGTATTACCATCGGGGTTTGGTTGTTGATAAAGTTAATCTTACCCAAACAAGTGTTGAACAATAAACCATATCTCCCACTACTAGGAATGTTCGTGACAGCAATTTCACCATGGGCAGTGATGTTCTCTAGAGCAGCATGGGAAGTAAATTTATCCACCAGTTTAATTTTATGGGGAATAATTTGCTTTATTAAGTTTATCAAAACAAGCCAGACAAACTATTCATTATTAGCCTGCTCAATTTTGTTATTAGCACTCTCAATGTATACATATCATTCGACAAGAATAATTGCCCCAGTCATGGGAATGATGCTTATTGCGTTGTGGTTTTCAAACACCAATAAATCATCTAAGTTTATCTCTAATTTTCAGACCTTTGTAAATAAAAATGCAAATACCTTGCTAATTTCTACTTTTGTGACTGGTTTACTCCTCTCGCCGTTATTAATAAATCTGACAAGTAACACAACTACCCAAAGATTTAAACAAACAAGTATTTTTTCGGACATCTCTATTATTGAAGAAAGTAATCAAGGACAATTAGCCCAAAACAATATTATTGGGAAGATTTTCTACCATCGTTATATCCTCTTTGGGAGAGAAATCATGGTGAACTACTTAAATCACTTTAATCTTAATTTCTTATTTATCAGTGGCGACTCCAATCCACGTCATTCCAGTCAATACTTTGGTCAGCTCTACCACATTGAGTTAGTCTACTTAATCTTAGGAGTAATCTTTGTCCTAGCTACTTTGAGAAAAATCAAAAATGATCCTTATCCGAGAGAATATAAAAATTATTTATGGTTTTTAATTGGTTGGCTATTGATTGGCATCTTTCCTGCAAGTATTACAAAAGCTACCCCACATGCTCTCAGGATTTTACCTACCTTACCAGTTTTTATAATCTTTATTACCTTAGGAATTGGGTTATTTATTGATGAAGTCCAAAAATTATTGGCAAAGATTAAAATCAGACATAAAAGATTACCTAATATTATTTTATCATCCATTATTATTTTTTATCTTTTAGAACTAGCGGTCTTTTGGCGCAACTACACTCTTATTTACCCAATCCAATATGCCAACCAGTGGCAATCTGGCTATCAAGAGATGGTCAATACTTTAGCAGAATACAATGATGGCACTATTCCTCTTTACATAACCAGAGAGCAGGGTAGACCGGCGATGTACTACTGGTTCTACACCAAAACTGATCCATCATTAGTTCAACAGTGGGACAAAACGGCAAAGATGGACCAAGGTGAGTATTTAGAATTTAAGAATATTAAATTTGTTAATTCATTGCAAGAAGTGACTGCCACTCCTGCATTTGTGGTTGGTTCTGAAGAACAAGTAAATAAAATAGAATTAGATAAAAATACTGAGTTAACTGTTTTAAATTCTATCAAAGATTTATCAAATAAGACTATCTGGGTAATTGGGAAAATAAATGAAAAAGATATTTATTAATTCCTCATTATTGTTTCTGATATTTTAAGTTTCGATATTTTTCATACCTTGATTTATAAAAGGCTATATCAAATCAGCACACCATTGAGTTCTGAAACCACTGTCCATCTCCCAATAATTTTCCTGGGTAAAGACAGTAATTACATAGATATTAGTTAGGATTAATATGCCAAATAAAATCCACATAAAAATATTAATATGTTTTTTACTTACCTTAGGAGCAATTAAACTAAGACCATAAGGAACAAAACCTAGGACCATAACTACCCTAAATCCCAAAGATGAAACTTGCTCACTCCATCCACCATGAACACTAGCAACTCTAAATAAAGGTAATAGCATTATCCACATTAAACCAAAAATTTTATAATTGTCTTTTTTAAATATTCTTTTTAAATTATCTACAATAGCCGCAACGAACAGGGGATAAAGCATATAGTCATACCAGCCATGATATGTATTCTCTCCACTGGTTGCTAAAATAAAAAGTAAGTTAAAGATAATAAAAGTGTTAAGGGCTAAAAATGTTTTCTTGTTTTTATATAAAGAAATAAAACTAGCGATTAAACCAAAGATAATCCAGCCGTCAAAAAAGATCTTTTCGATAATTCCTGGGTGTAAAAAGAAACGATGATGCAGAGTAGCTAGTCCAATATCTCGGGCTGACTGACCCATCATGATGTCTACAAACAACTGCCAGTTAAAGAATGCTCCCCACAATGCAAAAAGGAGTATCCCCGCTATTAATCCCCAAACTCCAGCCATAATTGCTTTTTTATCTTTGATAGCTAGACCATAAGCAAAAATTGAAATCGGAATCACAATCCCAGATACTTTAGTTAATACAGCTAATGCTCCCACCAGTAAAAGTAAAACATACCTAAATTTCCATTTTTCTGGTCTAAGCAATATTAAGGCTAATAAAGTCCAAGTGACTAACAAATTCTCAGCTACAACTAGCCTGCTAGAAAAAACAAACGAAGGAGCAGTTGCATAAATCAAACCTGTTAAGTAAACCCATCTTTTCTTTTTAAAATATTTATCTGCCAAAATAAAAAGGAGAGCAACATTGATAGTTCCCAGAAATATCATTGGGAACCTGATCAGTTTAATTGACGGGAAACTATCCCAATTATTTTTTAATGAGTGAGCAAAACCAGGTAATAACGAAAACAAAGGAGGATGATCGAGGGCTGGTCTGACAAAAGGAGCCAGTCCTTCTCTACTTTGATAAATATAATTATTATCAGAATATGGTTTAAAGTAAGACCAACTAGTTGGTTGACCTTCTTCAATAATAGATGCCCCTAGAAAAGCCCAAGCACTTTCATCTGCTGTTTCGCCACCAATAGGGAAGTATGAATAGTTAAAAAATCTTAAAAAAAATGCCAATAATATTATTAAAATAAACAAAAAAAAGTGCTTTGAAAATATTTTCACTCTCTTAGTATATCGTACATTTCATAACAAGTCAGATTGTTATATGATAAGCAATGAAATGACAGATAAACTTTTCTTAAAGATTTTTCTTCTAATTATTCTTGTTGGGTCTTTTTTAAGAATCTCTGGGCTAGGAAAGATTCCAGTTTCTTTGTATTGGGATGAAGCAGCGATGCTAGTTGACGCTAAAGTAGTTAGTGCCACTGGACATGACATGCATGGCAATCCTTGGTATCAGCTGATTTACCCATCTTATGGTGATTACAAATTACCGGTATATATTTGGTTAGCCACTCTCAGTGTCAAAATAATGGGCGTGAATGAATTTGCAATAAGACTACCGAGTGCATTAGCTGGAATTGGTACCATCATTAGTGCTGGTTATATAGCTCGACTGTTATTTAAAGACTCCAGAAAAGTTGATCCAAAAATCTTACAACTTTTGACCATGTCCGTGGTAGCATTTTCTCCATGGAGTATTTTATTTTCCCGTACGGCTTTTGAAGGACACCTTGCTCAATTTTTTGTTAGTCTTAGTATTGCCTTTCTGCTTTGGATATATAGTTCAATTGGACAGATTAAAAAAATACAAATTGGCATTAATCTAGATACTTTTTTAATTTTATTTAACTTACTTATCGTTGCAGTTCTAGGTGCAATTGCTACCTACACTTACTTTTCTGTCAGATTCGTTTGGCCAGTAATTGTTATCGTTCTCCAGCTATTCTTTTCTCTAAAATTAGCTGCCAATGATATCAAGGTCAAAGAATTAATTAAAAATTTCCTTGTCGGCTCAGCTATCCCTTTATTAACTTTCTTTATCATGCTTGTTCCAATGATGAAGTCCCCGCTATATGAAGCCAGTAACCAGTTCCGTTACTCAACCTCATCAATCTTAAATAGTAAGGATTATGCTTTATTATCAAATAAGCTCAGAGAGCAAGCGGGCAATACTTTTATTGATCGACTATTTTTTCACCGTCATTTATTAGCCTTTAAAGAGCTTGTCATTAACTACACCGACCATCTCAGTTTTAATTACATGTTTGTCAATGGAGACTCAAATCTTCGTCACGGCACCACCAGTCATGGCTTATTCTTAGTAATTCTATTGCCTATTTTTATTTATGGTCTGTTTAAACTATTTTTAAATAATAAAAGAGCACTATTAGTTCTTATTTGCTGGTGGTTGATCGCCCTCTTACCCGCTTCAGTGCCTGAAACTACCCCTCATGCGCTACGCTCACTCAATGCCCTTGTCCCGTTATCAATCATCATTGGCTATGGTTTAGCACAATTTATACAGCTTAGTCTAATTAGATCAAATAAATTTAAGTACAGATTATTCTTATCAATCCTTTCACTGCTGGCACTGATTAACTTTGGACACTTTTATAATCACTATCATAATCACTATCCTGCTCAATCAGCCCGTGACTGGCAAGATGGCTACAAAAAGTTAGCCCTCCTCATTGACCAAAATAAATCTCAAGCAGTAACTTTATGGATGGATCCCTTTGAAGAACGATTTTATCTATGGTTGCTAGCCTTTGGCAGTTATACCCCAGAGGAAATCCAGCAGTTGCCTAAAGTAGACTATAGAGTTACTAAGATTGATAATATCAATATTGCTTACTTTGACTGGGAGAGCCTACCGACTAATCCTTACAAAATAATAGTAGCTGGTGAAACTAAAAATATAAAGAATAAATTAATGACGAATGATACTGAGCCTTATTGGACAAAAGAGATTTTCAGTAGGGACGCAGTATCTAGATTTTTGGTTGTAGAGTTTGGAGAATGATAATAGTAGTAATAAGAAGGTGGATATTTTAAAAAAAATTAATGCAGAAGACAAATAAAATAATTCTAGCTGTCCTAATCTTAATTGGTTTTATTATTAGAATTTGGAATGTCCAAACTTTGCCCCAAATTTTAAATAGAGATGAGGCTGCTCTTGCATACAATGGTTTATTGTTAAGCCAAACAGGGAAGGATGAATTTCAGAGAAGTTTCCCATTAACCATAGAGTCTTTTGGTGACTATAAGCTTCCTGGTTATCCCTACACTCTGGCAATATTATTTAAACTCTTACCAGCTAGTGATTTTACCGTCAGGCTACCATCAGTAATTGCTGGGACACTATTAATTATTATTAGTTTCTATTTTGCAAAGAATTTTAAATTTAAGGACGAGTTAGCTTTATTGTTTTCATTTTTTATAGCAATTTCGCCAATTTTTATTTTCTACTCACGAATAGCCTTTGAGGCGAATGTTGCTTTAACTTTGTTTGTGGGGGCAATAACTTTATTGACTATTAAAAAACCAAATCTAAGAACTGACTTAGGCGCCTTTATCCTCACTTTACTGGCAGGGCTTATTTATAACACGCCGTTAATCTTACTGCCATTTTTAATAGTTGCTTTAATAATTTCACGAGGGATTAGACAACCAAAAAAATGGTTACCAATTAGCAGTCTGTTAACTGCTTTGTTTACCATTATGTTTTTAAGTTTAGCTTCTATCTCTTCACAAAAAAGTGGCATTACCATTTTTAGTGATGAAACAATTTGGCAAGAATCAGTCAGACATTATGACAGCTATACCGGCATCTCCCAAAAATTATTAGGCAATAAGTATATTTTTTACCTGACAAAGATATGGCCAAAAATTTTGGAGAGCTTCTCCATGAAATTTCTAGTGACTAACGGCGGAAGCCATCCCTGGCACAATCTTCCTGGGCACGCACATCTGCTCTACACATCTTACTTTATTTCTTGCTTAGGATTACTAGTTTTGCTCAGACAAATATTGTTAAATAAAAAGTCGATTTTTATCTTTATCATGCTCTTTTCAGCACTGGTTCCCAGCGTTATCACCGTTGATTCTCCTCATGCTACCCGTAGCTTACTTTTTATTTATTTGTTTATTTTTTGCGGACTATACTTTTTAACCATGATTACTAAAAAGCACTTTAAGAATGTTTTATTAATCATTGCTGTGCTCATCACCATTGAAGCGAGCCGTTACTTATATTTGTATTTCAGTAAATATCCCACAACCCAGCCCGCTTCGCTCCAGGTTGGATATGAGCAAATTATTAGAGAATTGGAACAAAACTATCCTCAAACCAACATTGCAATAGTTGATCAAGCTGGTTTTCAATACATTCTGACTGCTTGGTATCTAAAAACTCCTCCAGAAAAATTTTTTTCAACCATAATAAAACAACTTCCAGATAGAATTGGTTTCAAGTATGGACAGCAGCTTACTCGCTACCACTTTATTGCCCATGCAAATGATCGGGACGAATCAGAAACAATTTTGGTAGAATGGAGAGATAATAAGTGGCAAGTCCACCAGTTTTAAATATGTCAAAAACTTTAATAAGCGTCGTACTAGCAACTCACAACGAAGAAAAAAATCTTGCAATGTGCTTGGATAGCGTCAAAGACTGGGTAGATGAGATTATCATTGCTGATGGAGAGTCTACTGATAAGACTGTTGAAATAGCTAGACAATATAATGCCAAGATTATAAAGACTACTAATAAAGCTAACTTTCATATTAACAAACAATTAGCTATGGATGAAGCACAAGGAAAAATTGTTCTCCAGCTTGATGCCGATGAAATGGTTGATAAAAGGATGGCAAACTTTATTGAAGACAAAGCCAAAGAAATTTCACTAATTGCGCAAGAAGATGTAAAAAGTTACCAACCCAAAGCGTGGAACTTGAGAAGGAAAAACTTCTTTCTAGGAAAATTTTTGACAAAGGGGGGACAGTATCCAGATCCAGTGATTAGACTTTATCTAAATGGCTATGCTCACCTTCCACAAAAAGATGTCCATGAGCAAATGATTGTTCAAGGGGAAGTAGAATTTGCCAGTGGCCATTTACTGCACTACTCCAATCCCACTTTTTCTGACTACTTAAGAAAATTTAATACTTATACATCTTTTAAAGCGACACAGCTCAAAGATGATAAGACTCCAGTCAATGCTGTTTCATTTGTTGAATATATAATTTTCTACCCGCTAAAAACCTTTTTTTCACTTTTTTTAAGACACAAAGGCTTTAGGGACGGCATTGCTGGGTTTGTCTTTGCTTTAATGAGTGGAATATATTGGCAAATTAGCTATCTTAAACTATGGGAAATACATGAACAAAAAAATTAACCTCCTTATAGAAACTAGCCCATTAGGTAATGCCAATGCCCATCGTGGAATTGGTACCTATACTCGCTTACTTGCCGAAAATTTAGAGAATATTCCCCAGCTTAATATCCAAAGATCTACCCTTGAAGTTCCTCAAGATTTCAAGCCTGATTTAGTCCATTATCCTTACTTTGACCTATTTTTTTCAACGCTGCCTATTAACCATCCAGCTAAATCTGTTGTCACAATCCACGATGTTATTCCCCTTAAATTTCCTGACCAATATGACCCTGGATTAAAGGGATCAATGAGATTTGTCAAACAAAAATTTGCCCTGTCAAAAGTTGATGCAGTCATTACTGATTCTCAGGCAAGTAAGTCTGATATCATTGAACACCTTGGAGTCACTGAAGAGAAAATTCACGTTGTCTATCTTGCTGCCAATGTCCAACTCCAAGCAGCAGACCAAACTGCGATAAACAGAACTCGAAGAACCTATAAACTACCAAAAAATTATATTCTTTATGTAGGTGATATTAATTATAATAAAAATATTCCTCAGTTAATCAAAGCCTTAAAATACCTTACCAAAGAAATAAAATTAGTTCTGGTAGGCAGGAACTTCAAACCTCAAGATATCCCAGAATGGCAATGGATTGAAACTCAACTGGCCTTAAGTGATGTTGAAAGCAGAGTTAAATTTATCCCAGATCTAGGGAGTGACTCAGTTGCTGACCTAGCTGCAATCTACTCTGATGCAATTGCTTATGTTCAACCTAGTCTTTATGAGGGCTTTGGGCTACCAGTACTTGAGGCGATGCAATGTCGTACTCCGGTAGTTTGCGCTAATAATTCTTCATTGAAGGAAGTCGGTGGCCAGGAGGTCATTTTTACTAATACTGATGGAGAGTCAATTGCTGGAGGAGTAGAGGAGATATTAAGCTGGTCAAAAACTAAAAGACTAGAAAAAATCCGTTCAGCCTATAAATGGAGTCAGACATTTTCCTGGGAAAAAACTGCACAGGAAACATATAAGGTATATCAAAGCATCCTAAATAAATAACAGTGAAAAAATTCCTGATAAAATATCACTATTTATTATTAGTCTTAATTATTTCTTTTGCCTTTTTCAGTCGTGTGATTAGAGTTCATGTCCCAGATAGGTATGTGTTTGACGAGGTTTACCATGCATTAACTTCTAAACTAATTGCTAGAAATGACGTTAGAGCTTATGAATGGTGGAATAAGCCTGTCGAAGAGGATACAGCCGTTGACTGGCTTCATCCACCTTATGCCAAATATACTCAAGCTTTATTTATAAAAATCTACGGTGAAAATACTTTTGGCTGGAGAATTTCCTCAGTAATTTTTGGGGTATTAGTGATTGTCATGGTCTATAAACTTTCTTATGAATTATTTGAGAATAAGAATTTAAGCTTACTAGCAACGCTATTAGCTTCTCTAGATGGATTACTCTTGGTCCAATCAAGAATTGCCATGAATGACATACATGTTACCTTTTTTATCCTGCTCACTTTTTTATTCTATGTTCGTTATAGAAAATATAAAAGAGTACATTTATTATTACTAACTGGTGTTAGCGCTGGTCTGGCCATGGGCACTAAGTGGTCAGGCTTATTTGCTTTGTTATCTGTGGGATTCTTTGAACTAATTAGATATTTTCAGTTAATATTTAATCGTATCCACTTAGTAGATATTAAAAAAAACTTATTAAATATTTTTAAAATATTTAACTTTAAACATTTTCTGCTACTATTCTTCACTTTAATCATTCTCCCTTTCTCAATCTATTTACTTAGCTATTCTCATATGTTTATCCAAGGCAAATCTCTTTTTTGCTTTAAGCAAGAATCGATAAGAGGGGAATGCTATTTTGAAAGAATTGAGCTGGGGGACTGGAAGTGGGAGGGTTATATCTCGCATTTTGGAGAACTCCATCGTCAGATCTGGTGGTATCAAACAAACTTAGAAGCTACCCATAGTTACCAATCACGACCATACCAATGGTTCTTGAACTTAAAACCAGTCTGGATTCATGTCGATTATCAAAAAGACAAACTGACTAATATTTATGCGCAAGGCAATACTGCCCTGTTTTGGATTGGAGATATCGCCATTGGGATAACCCTGCTGGCATATATTTTAAAATTAAAAGCTCAAGCATTAATATTTATGGATAGTAAATTTAAATTTCTTAGCAAACTGCAAAAAAAGAACTTGGTAAAAAAACTAGCTAAAATAAAATTATCTAAATATCTAGGATTATTAACTCTATGCTACTTTGCGGTATGGCTACCCTGGCAGCTTTCTCCGAGGATCATGTTTTTTTACCACTACACTCCCGCAGTCCCACTCCTATCTATTATCTTAGCTTATTGGTTAAATAGGCTAGCTAATCTTAAAATAAAGAAATTTAGCTTAGGAAAAATAATTGTTACTACAGTCATCATCTTGTGTGGGGTAAACTTTATAGTATTCTATCCAAACTGGACAGCGATCCCAGTTGATAAAAATTGGGCAAACCCAATCTACTTTGCAATAAAATCTTGGAAATAACAACATGGTCAAAATAATCAATTTTATCAAACTAGTCAAAAACTATTTTGTCATTTCTTTTCTATTGATAATTTTCTTAGCTTCTTCATGGAGTTTATTAAGACCAGGTTTTTTTAGGGTTCATGACTATGTTCATGGGGCCAGAATTGCAGAAATGACTAGAGCACTCCAAGATGGTCATTTTCCTGTCAGATGGAGTGAGAACTTTGGTTATGGCTTTGGGATGCCTTTATATGAGTTTTATGCCCCTTTACCATACTATGTTGGTTCACTTTCCTATTGGTTAGGGATTGATTTAGTTTTGAGTGTTAAATTAATTTTCTTAATCGCCAATATTGGCTCATTAATTGGGGCATATAAATTGGGCAAACAGTTATTTGGCAATCGGGGAGGAATTCTCTTGTCTGCGGCGTTCACTTTAGCACCTTACCGGGCTGTAAATTTATTTGTGCGAGGGGCAATTTCTGAAGCTTGGGGGATGATGGCCCTCCCATGGATTTTGCTAGGCATTGTCCAGATAGTAAAGCAAAAAAATAGAAGAGGCTTAATTACATTAATTATTGGGTTGGTCATTTTAATGTTAAGCCATAATTTAACTACCCTAATGTTTGTTCCCTTTAGTTTTGTTTTTGCCATCGGCTACGCCTTTATAGATACTAAAAAGATAAAAAGTTTTATTCCCTTAATTAGTAAAATTAGTGGAGGATATTTACTCGCTGGAGGACTATCTGCCTTTTATCTCATCCCCGCCTTCATGGAAAAACAATTTACCCAGATATCTACGATCATCGGTGGCTATTTTCATTACTCAAATCACTTTTTATATATCAGACAATTCTTCTATCCAAACTGGGGATTTAATGGCTCATCGTGGGGACCAAATGATGAAATTTCATTTTTCTTGGGTTATGGACAGATTATATCGCTGGTAGTGTCACTTTTCGCCTTTATCTACATTGTCAAAGAAAAGAAACTCTACAAAAATTGGAAAAATATGGATAACAAATATTACCTCTATCCCTTAGTTGGCATCTTAATTGGATTAAGTTTATTTATGACTATCCTTAAAAGCAAATTCTTGTGGGATAGTTTGCCGTTAGTTAACTTCATCCAATTTCCCTGGAGGTTTTTGTCAGTCTCGATCATTTTTATCGCCATCACCACTGCGCTCAGTATGAAACTTATTAACCATATGGTGATGAGATTTTTCTATTTCTTAGCAATTTTTTGGGTAATAGTAATCGGCAATTATTATTACTTCAGACCAGAGAAAATGATGGAAGATCCCACCGTTCTTTACTACGCTGATGAAAATAAAATCAGAATTGGGATGAGTGATGTCCTGAAAGACTTTGTGCCTATTCAAATGAGCCTTGATGGAAATGCATTAAAAACACAGTACAAAGAATTTTCGCTACCAGAAAAAACTGTTGTCGAAATATATAAGACTCACCAGAAATTATATTTGGTTGAACTCGAAGAACCACAGCAAGTATCATTTCCAGTCGCTAATTTTCCTGGGTGGGAAGTTGAAGTGAATGGACGAGTCGTCGAGTCTCAAACTGCTGAAGATGGCTTATTAGCTGTTAAGCTTAGTTCTGGAAAACATCAAGTAGGAATTAATTTTGCTAAGACAAATACTAGAGCTATTTCTGACTTAATCAGTGGTCTAAGTCTACTGGTATTTTTATCTTTAATAGTTGGATTGCGAGAAGAAAAAAAACAACCTTTTTTAAAAAGAATTTTTTAAGATAATATTTTAAATAATAAAGAGTCCTTTGCGATTCTCGTTCCCTAGGATATACTCCAACTAATGAAAATCACTGCCATTAAAACCCCAATCGTTCAACCAAATGATGATTTAAAAGAAGTCATTAAAAATTCTATTGACCATCTTGCGGAGAGAAGTGTAGTAGTGATTGCCTCAAAAATTTTTAGTACCTCTGAAAATAGATTTGTTGAAAAAAATGGTGATCCCAACCAAAAGATTGATTTAATCAAAAGTGAAGCTGACAAATTTACTGATCCACACTCATCAAAGTATAACTTGATGATGACCATTAAAGGAAATATCTTGTTCGTAAACGCTGGGATTGATGAATCAAATGCCAACAATCAATTTATTTTATGGCCAGCAGATCCACAACAATCCGTTAACGAAATATGGGAATTTCTAAAAGAAGAATATAATCTTAAAGAAGTCGGAGTGACCATGTCAGATTCAGCCAGTCAGATGCTCAATTGGGGAGTAGTGGGTCGAGCCATCGCCTATTGTGGCTTTAATCCTCTTAGAAGTTATGTCGGTACCAAAGATCTGTTTGGCAAAGAAATGAAAATGGAAAAAACCAACGTTATGCAATCTTTAACTGATGCTGCCGTTTTGGAGATGGGCGAAGGAGCTGAACAGACCCCGATTGGGATCGTTGAAGACATCTCCAATATTGAATTTCAAGATCATGTCCCAACTAAGCAAGAATTAGATAATTTAAAAATTAATATTGAGGATGATGCCTTTGCCCCAATCCTCACCACAGCTGAATGGAAAACAAATTAGTTACCACAAATTTAATTGCAACTGCTTGCAAAGAGCTTAATTTAGATTTTAGTTTTGTTACAAAAAATAAAACTATTGTAGCGATTAAACTACCTGATAAGATTCATTACATCATTAACTCAAATTTAGGCTTAATTAATAGTACTGAGGCTCACCTCTGCATCGACAAAGCCTATCAGTACGAAATCCTTAACAAAGTAGTTAATATTCCTCCTACAATCAGCTACTTAGACCCATTTAGTAAATATGGTAATTTTGCCCCATATAAAACACATCAAGAAATAGAAGATCAGATTATTAGTGATTTTTCTTTGCCAATCGTCATTAAAAAAAATACTGGCACTGAAGGTGAGAATGTTTTTGCTTGTCATAATAGGAGTGAGGTAAAAAAAGCTATCCAAGACATTTTTAATTTAGACAGCTATCTTTATGATCATGTGTTAATTGCTCAAGACAGAATTGATATTAAAAATGAGTACCGAGCAATTTTTTATAAAAACAAATTAGAATTACTTTATAAAAAAGATAATAGCCAAGCGCAGTTTATCGGAAATCTCAGTCCACTTCACTTTGCTGGAGCAAAGGCATTTGATATTACAGACAACAAACTTCTCCAGAGGGTTGAAAGTTTTGTTTTGCCAGTTTTTGAAAAAATTAGTCTCAGCTATGCTGGTTTTGACATTGCTGAAGATCAGACTGGTAAATTGTGGCTAATAGAAATAAACTCAGTTCCTGGGTATGCTCATTACCTAGATAATAATCCACAGGAAAAAGTATTTAATTTATTTACTAAAATTTTAGCTGATTTGAAACAATAATTTTCATCTAACATCTTTCTCACTCATCAAGTAGAATGGGACTTATGGTTAATATCACCTCAGCAGATACAACTGATGAAGTCCAAGAAGTCAGTTCTTTAGATCAATTAGAGCTAGACGAAATAAAATCAAAATCAGTTGCAGGAGCAACAAGTTACTTTGCACGCACTATTCTTCTTAACCTGATTGGCATAGTAGCTAGTATCGTACTATCTCTTTACCTTTCAGCTGCAGACTTTGGTATCTACGGATATGTGATCCAATTTATCGGCATTCTAACTTTCTTTTCTGATATTGGCTTGGCTGCCTCTTTAATCCAAAAGAAGGACAAACCAAGTTTAACCGACTATCGAACAACTTTTACTGTCCAACAAATATTATCTTGGCTTATCTTTATAGCTACTATTGGAATTGCAAAAAGCCCCCTGGTTTCAGGTGAAGCTATCTGGATTTTATTAGCACTAGGGATTTCTTTTCCATTAGCCAGTTTAAAAACGATCTCAGCAATCAAGTTAGAAAGAAAACTAGACTTTTCCAAACTAGTTATTCCCCAAATTATTGAGCAAATTGTTTTCAACGGACTCTTAATCTACCTGGCCTTTAATGGTTATGGAGTACTTTCTTACGCCTATGCGATCTTTGCAAGAGCTATTGTTGGAACAGTCACAATGTTCATGATTAAACCATGGGCAATTGGTCTTGAGTTAAACTGGAAATCTTTAAAGACACTGATCAACTTTGGTGGCAAATTTCAAATTAATGATTTACTGGCCAGAATTAAAGATAACTTATTCCAAATTATTCTCTTTAGATTTATGTCCCCAACTGATTATGGCTATATGTCTTGGGCTAAAACTTGGTCAATGTACCCTTATAATCTAACTGTTAATAACGTCATGGCTATTACTTTTCCGACCTTTTCTCGATTACAAAATAATAAAGATGCTCTAAGAAAAGCCATTGAAAAATCATTGTTCTTTATTACAATAGTCATCTTTCCATTAATAGCAGGCATGAGCCTATTTATTACGCCTCTCACTTACGTTATTCCAAAGTTCATCAAATGGCAGCCAACTATCATCAGTTTCACCTTATTTAGTTTAAGCATCGGTTGGAGTGCCGTTTCAAGCCCACTAACAAACACTCTTAATGCCATCGGTAAAATCAACACTACCCTTAAACTAATGGTGATGTGGACACTACTTACATGGATTCTCACTCCAATTATGCTGTACTACTTTGGCTTTAATGGGGTAGCCCTTGCAGGTTTTGTTATATCATTCACTTCTTTCTTACCCATTATCTACGTCAAGAAAATTGTGCCAATTAACTTCATGGAGCAAATCTGGAGACAATTTACCTCCATGATAATTATGTCCATTGTTGGCTTATTAGGCATGCCCTGGTGGAAATTAGGCATCAAAGAAATGCTGATTGGGATCATTCTAACTGGCCTAACTTATACTGTTAGTTTTATCCTGTTAGGAAGACATAAGCTTCTAGGAGAACTAAATAGCATTATCAAAAATAAAGCTATCATTGGTAAATTAGCAAAAGTATTGTGGATAAAATAAAAAGGATTCTATTATTATTTTTTTGTATTTTATTTCTAAGTGGCAATAGTATTCAAGCAGAAGAACTGCCCCAGGTAATTTTTATCAATCATGTCAGAGGTAATGAATGTTGTGATACAGGTAACCACGATCATTTTGTCTCCCAGCTTGAAACCTTTGACAAGCTCAACACTCCTGCATTTTTTGCCATTAGATATGACGCCTTAATTGATCCGAGCTATCAGAGTGTCATCAAAAAATATTTGAATAATGATCTTTTTCAGTTTGGTGTAATGCTAGAAGTTACTCCTAACTTAGCTAAACAATCATTTATTGAGTACAAGGGAAACCAAGATAACTGGTATCAAGCACAAAATGCTTTCCTGATTGGCTACAGTCTCGAGGATCGACTGACTTTAATCGATTCAATTGTTGAGGCTTACAAAAATATTTTTAAAGAGAATCCTAAGTTTAGTACTGCCTGGCAAGTAGATACACCTTCGCTTAATTATTTACAAAAGGACTATGGGTTGGAAATGCATCAAATCGCCAGAGAACAGTGGGGACTTGATAGTTACACATTAGATGGAGGTCCACCTCACTATCCATACTTGGCGAGTAAAAGTTGGTTTTTTAACCCAGATTTTTCTGATCCGAATAATCTGCTGATTATTCGCCATACTATTGATGATTCTTTATACACTTACGGTGATGACACAAGTTCCTTCACCAGTCAGCCCAATGATTTTAGTATTGATAACAAAGACTTTGGCTACTTTGAACGATTATTAGATCAGGTATTGAACCAATCCCACCAGTTAGGATTTGCCAATCTTGGTCTGGAAAATTCAATGGGAGAAAAATTCCAAAAAGAATACATTAAGCAAATTGAAAAAATCGCTGAATTTGCTGATCAAAATAGGGTAGAAGTGGTCAGTGACTTAAAAAAAATAAAATCACTCTATCAAGATGAAAAAATCACTATTCATCAGGGAGATGATTTAATATCAGGGACAGATAATAAAATATACTGGATCACTACTCCAAAATACCGCCTTAGGATAAGATTCCAAGGGAGTAGAGTCACCATTACTGACTTGCGTATTTACAGTCCTGACTTAAATGACCCTTATCAGACAGAACAAGCGATAAATAAAGGCTATTTAATTTCTCCCTATCTAATTAATGACGGGATAGACTTTCCTGAAGTTAAAACTGCCAGTAAAGTTCAACAGTTCCTCAAAATTCCGATGATTAACTCATTTACTGCCCAGCCTAAAAAAGATGTCCTATCTCAAAATAACTACTTAGAATTACCTGACAATATTGACTTTGAAGAAATTTCTATCCCCTCAAAAAACACCATTTCCTATCCCTCTAAGTCAGGCTTAATCACTTTTTCATTTAATCAAGATACTTTTGAAATTAAAGGAATAAATAATAAGGATATTGAGTTTACTCAAAATAAGTTTGAACTAAATCCAATTAAGATTGCTGAAAACAAAGATGGAGAAGAACTAAGTTGGCTAATAAATGATCAAGCTTCACATAAAGCATTCTGGAGTTGTGAGAGTGATAGCTGTCTTTTTGAATTTGAACTAAACTCACTTCTTTTTAAACAAATCAGAGAAACTCAGTATCCATTCATTTTCCCAGAGAAGAAGCCAAGACAAATTGATAGGGAGAAAACAATTACTTATGTTCACAACCGCTATGCTATTGCGAAGAGAAATCCTGTCAGAATAGTCCTTGTTCCACAGGATATGCATGGTTTTCCAACTAGCAGTAGACAAGCTGTCAAAGTAAAAGTTGAACCTGAAATTTCTCAGATTATAGTAGAAAACCAAAATGACAGTAGAGAATATCAGTTTATTGATTTATCAAATGACCAACCTGAAAAAGTCTTAGTAAAACTTCAACTAGACGAATATCAGCTTCAAGATCAAATAATATACTTTGCCCCAAACTGTAAAAATCAGCTACTGTATTGTCTAACCCACCCTCAACAAGCGTGGTGGTTTGTCAGGACAATCTTTGAGGATAAGCTCCGACTCAAGTTACTAGGTGAAAAGCAGTCATAAATAAGATATAATTACGAACCTTGAAAGGAGGTGTTGTAAATTGCCAATTATTATTAAAGCTAAATCAAAAGACAACAACAACAGTTTAATCAGAGAGTTCAAAAAAGTTTCATCAGTCACTGACATTGTTCAAAAAGTTAGAGACAGAAGATATTTCCAAAAACCTTCTAAAATTAATGCTGTTAAAAAAATTCAACGTAAAAGACTACAAAACAAAATTAGAGTTCTTAAGCATACTAAAAACATCGGAGCTGATGTTATTGATAGAATGACTGCGAGACTTAATAAGTAGTTTTAAAAAGGATAATCATGTCACTTAAAGACCAACTCATGGAAGAGATGAAGAACGCAATGCGTGCTAAAGATACAGTGCGACTTGGAGTTATTCGTTTTCTTCGTAGCGAAATAAAAAACATTGAAATAGATCATGGTGATCAAGATGATGCCGGTGTGCTCAAAATTATTGCCAAACAAGTCAAATCAATGAAAGACGCCAACAGTGAGTATCAAAAAGGTGGTCGTGAAGATCTCGTTGAAGAAAACAACACTAAAATCAAGATCTTAGAAGAATATCTTCCTCAACAACTTTCCAATGAGGAACTTGAAACTATTGTTAAAAAAATAGTTGATAGTGCCGAGGAAAAACACATGGGCAAAATTATTGGCTCAGTGATGAAGGAAGTTGACGGCAAAGCAGATGGAGGCAGAGTCTCCCAATTGGTGAGAAAACTGTTATCCTAATGGTATGAAAATTAAAAGTGTGGGTGAAATTCTCAGAGATGAGAGAGTCTCTCACAACGTTACAATTGAATACCTAGCCGAAAAAACTAAGATTAAACAAGAATACCTTGAGTTTCTTGAAAAAAATCGTTTTGAAAAATTACCCTCAGCCCCTTTTATTAAGGGGTATATAAAGACTTATGCTCGGATTTTCGGATTCGAGTATAAGCCTTTGGTAGCTATCCTCAGAAGAGACTATAAAGAAAGTGCTAAAGGGAAACTTATCCCCAGAGACTTCATTAAGCCCGTTCTCAGAAAAAGAATTACTTGGAACCCTATGACAGCCTCAGTAATGATTGCCAGTAGTGTTTTTGCCACACTAGCTGTTTTTGTCATCTACAAATGGTACATTTTTAACAAACCCCCCTTTATAGAAATATATTCACCACAGGAAAATAGTGAAGTGGCCTCACAAGTAATTGTAGAAGGAAAAACTGATCCTGAGGCAATCCTCAGCATAAACTCGCAACCAGTTACTCTACAAACAGACGGACAATTTAAAACAGAAATACTGGTACCAAGAGAAGGAATTAACACAATTACCATTGAAGCAACAGATAAAAGAGGTAAAACCAGCCTAGTTCAAAAGTCTGTCCGTGTTAAATTCTAAATATATTGTTAGAATGATATAAATAAAATTTTAAGGAATATTATGGAAGTCTTACCAATCGTTTTCTCAGTCGTCTTAGTTATTCTCGCCATTGTCCTATCAGTAGTGGGCATTCAAATTATTTTAGTTCTGGTTGAAGTTAAAAGAACACTCAAGAAAGTTAACGACACACTCGATATGGCTGAAAACAAATTTAATGCGATAGTTCAACCACTGCAAAATCTCGGTGGAATGGCATCTGGTCTAAACACTGGTTTCAAAGTCTTTGAATCATTTGTCGGCTGGTTAAATAGAAATAAAGAATCAAAATAATGACTGATCAAAATCAAGGATCATTTATCGGAGGCTTAGCACTTGGCATGTTTGCTGGAGCTGCTGGATACTTCTTGTTTGCTACTAAAGATGGATCAACTGTCAGAAAAAAAATTGAAAAGGAATGGCAAGAAGCCAAAGTAGTTCTAGCTGAAGAAGGTGTCATTAAAGATAAAAATGTCAAAATTAGCGACTTAATTAGCAATTGGCTGGGCATAGAGCACTTAAAATCTTCAGCAAAGAAGAAAAACGTAAAAAAAAGCACTGTAAAGTCAAAAACAGCTAAATTTAAGGGCGTCTGACTCTAATTTTACTCTTCTATAAACCCTCATACTTCTTTACAATGAATTTATGGATCTAGATTTTCACTTTTCATTAAGAAAAGTGTTATTTACTGTTGTAATAGTCATCCTAATTATTGTCGGGAATGTTTTTGTCGCCTATCAGACTGTTAAATATGTGGGTGGAGAATCAGAATACTCAACTGCAATCAAAATCACTGATCAAAAAATTAATGATCTAGAAAAAATAGTTGAAGGATTTTTCCAAGCTGAGCAAACTAATACGGAGAACAACCTAAACAACCAAGAAAATACTAAATCTTCTGACTCAGACTCAAATAATCCTCTGACAATTTCTGATATTGAACAGGACCTCAATTCCAACTTACTCTATCAACTAAACATCAACTCATACACTCCTGATAAATCTGGTTTAACTTTAAGCCAATTAACAAATAACTCATTAGCCTCTCAAAGTGCTCAAAAAGTACTGACAGTTAATCAATCTGGAGTTGTAGAACTCGTTGATAATAATCAGAATTTAGCCTTCCCAAACGCTCAAGGAGGCAATCCACTCTACTTTGACAGTCAGATTTGGAAAGCAGCAGATAAACTCTTTCTTAGCAATGGAGAAATTGGCATTGGAAAAAGTCCTGGTGTTCCTTTAGATGTAAATGGAAAAACTGCTATTGAAGGAAAATTAACAATCCATAGCGATTGGGAAGATAACCTGATTGAACTTTTCCCCAATGGTGACAGTGGCTACTTATCCTCAAATGGTGGAGCCCTTTATATCAATAATTCAAATAATCCTGGGTCTGGCATTGGTATCTACTCAAACGCTGGTGCTGACTCACTGGGCAACATGATCAATGTCAAAGTTGATAATCCCTTATATGCCCAAGCAGCTTTTTACATGAACTATGATGGCACTTCAAATGCTGTTGAGATTGTAGCAAATACTGATGACAGCTCTTCTAATGCATTAAGTATTACTAATAATAATACGCTAGACAGTGCTTTAGGGGTAATTGGCTATGAAACTAGTAAAGGAACTATTAAAGTAACGCATAATAAATCAGGCAATGATGCCAATGCCTCAGGATTGTCAATTGACTTAAAAGGCACAGGAACAGCTGCTCAAGGTGTTTATGTTGATTCTACCGCTACTGGAGGGACGACTGGGGACTTATTAAAACTAAGAAATGAGTCAGTTGATCGATTTGTTGTAGATTACAATGGAAGCTTAGAAATAGGAGGCAATGGTTATAATACTTCTCTCAAAAAAATTGGTAATACTACAGGAGATGAGTTTTTTGTTGGAACAAACGGAGCCTTTAGAGTCCAAAGAAGTGTTACAGACTCTGAAGCTTTTAGAACACAGATAAGTGGAGATACTCAAGGAAGATGGTTAGGAACTGCGGATGGCAAACTCAAGTGGGGAGACGGCTCATCAGCACAGGATGTCATCTTAGAAAGATCTGGAACAGCTAAACTTCTTCTGAACGGAGCTAATTTTGATATAAAGTCACCAGGCACAAACAAAGACGTATTAACATTAACAGCCTCAGATAATTCTCGTCTAGGTAGGTTTGTGGAAACTTCGGGAGGACACGGCTGGTTTGAAGTCGATGATAATACTGGAACTGCTCAAGTGTTGCTTAGAGCTGATGGAGGAGATCATTATTTTCGTAGTGGAGAAGTCGGAATTGGTTTAACAGGTCCAACCCATCAGCTGGACGTCTTTGATAATGCTGCTTCGAGCTATGTGGCAAACTTTACCAATGATGGGAATGATGCCAACCGTTATGGCTTAAGAATCCAGGCTGGGGCTGATGATGGATCAGGGACAACATATTACTTAGATGCCTATGATGGAGATGGTGACCAAGTTGGATATATTTCAAACTCAACGGGTACTTTTGGTTTAACAGATATTTCAGATAGAAGAACAAAAACTAATATCGCCGATACACAAATCAATGGGCTAGAACTGATAAATAAGTTAAGGGTGGTTGACTATAATCGTATTTCTCATCCTAATGACCCAATTATTCATGGCTTTATTGCCCAAGAAGTCCAACAAATTTATCCAGAAATGGTGACTACAGCTTATGATGGCTTGTTAGGTTTACAGAAAGAAGCACTTATTCCAGTTTTGACAAAAGCAGTTCAGGAACAAGACCAAAAAATTAATAACAATCAAAGTTTTATTAACCCACTTCGACAAGTTGTTGAACTAAAACATAGCCTGTTTAATTTAGTTACAGATTTAATTATAAAGGTCAAAACTACTTTCACACAATCAGTTGAATTCTCAAAAAATGTATTATTTAAAGATAGTATTTCCGTTGGAAATGATATTGCAGGATCTGTAAAAATACCATCAGGTCAGCAAATAACCATAATAAATTTTGAGAAGAACCAGGATGCTACTCCAATCATTAATATTACCGCTCAAACAAATATTAAAGGGAATATCTTTGTAGATAATATTTCAGAAAACTCTTTTGAAATTCACTTAGAAGAAAAGCAAGAAAAAGACGTTACCATTGGCTGGTTCTCAATTATTCCTAAGTAAATCATAATAATCTATGGTTGTTCATACTTAATTAATGTGTATAATTTGATTTTTAGAAACATATAACTAACAAATTTCAAAATGTCAGAATCCATCAAATATACTGAAATTAAAAGATACTTAAATACAGGTGAAATTAAACCTGGAGCACTTGAAGAAACCTCATTTAACCAACTCCAAGCATTAGTATTAAGAAGGGAAGCTAGAATGTCTGAGGAAAGCGAACAGTCTAGTGAACTGAGAAATAAATCAAGAGAAATATTAGCAAGAAGCACCGAAGTTTTAGATTTTTCAGTTTTAGAACATATTATTTCAGATCCAGAGATTAATTATGACTATATCATGGATTTTCTTGATGGATTGAAAATAGATACACTTCCAATATTAAGCAATACACCTGAAGAAATAAGAAAAATATTTGGAAAAAGATTTGAATTGGAGTTAATATCACCAGATCAGTTAAATTTAACAGATTTTAAAAATATAATTTCAGAGTCAGATGTTCCCCCAGAGATTAGCAAGTCTCCAATTAAAAGAAAGAACTATGAAAGATCTTTCGCCGAATCACTTAAATCCAGATGGTTTTTAGTACTTATAGTACTTTTAGCTGTTTTTTCTGCTGTTGGCTTCTCTCTAGATTGGAGTTATGGTCTTGAAAACATTATTGGTCCACTTGATCTTTATATGTCGATCTATGGCGCCACTGCTTTATCTAGATCAAGCTGGCAAATTTCAAGAGCAGAAAAGTGGAATAAACACGCTAGACATGTAGTTAGATCAGAGTATGCAAAATCAATTAAATTTCTGACAAAGGATTACCAACAATTTCAAGATGATCCTCAGTTAATTAATGATTCAAGTAAAGTATCAAAAAAAAGATATACATGGGCTAAATATCAAGATGAGTTAGGATTAACTGATACTAAAACGAGCAATGGCGTGCTTGATAAAATTATGAGGGAGATTGGCACAGATATGCCTAAAGATCAAATAACTGATGTAATTGCTGATGATATTATTTGGAGTAATTTTGGTGAAAAACCACCTACTGTTGCAGTTGTCATCCCCACTTATAAAACCTCAATCGAGGAAATGAAAGAACTTCTCCTTTCTATTAAAGGTCAGGTTTATCCAATCGGAGACGTTTATCTTTCCTATAATGATAATCCAAATGATCCTGACAGATCAAAACGAAGAGCGAAACAGGATGAGTTTGCCGCATTTCAAAAATTAGTAGATGAAGTTAATGCAATGAATGGCAAAAATAATTGTAAGATACTTTTACTAGCACAACCATCCAGGGGAAAAAGAGAAGCAATGGCAATGGGGTTTGCACTTTCTTGCGGAGAGAAATATACAAATGTAAAACATCCAGATGCTGAAATTGCCAACTTAATCAATATTCCACCTAATAGCCATGACTTTACTCTAAATATTGATAGTGATACACGAATTGCAGATAAATTTGCATTATTAAACTCGATGCTAATGATGAACAAGGAAAATCCTAGGACTGGTAAAAAACCTGCAGCCTTAACAGGGGATGTTCAGGTTATTAATAGAGACATTAATCTTCTTTCTGAAATGACCTATCAAAGATATAAAAGAGCATTTTTTGTAGAAAGAGCCGCTCAATCCTTATCAGATGATGTAACTTGCCTTTCCGGCCCATGGGTTTTGCTTGACAATGATAAATTAGCGCAAATCCTTGATGACTGGTATTATCAAGAATTCTTAGGTCAAAGAGGCACCTATGGTGATGATCGTAATATTTCAACTCTTTTAAATGAGCAAGGAGAAGCAGTTATTTTCTGTCCTGATAGCAAGGTGGAGACCGATTGTCCAACAGATTGGCCAACTTTCTTAAAACAACAATTAAGATGGAACAAGTCATTTAATAGAGAAAATCTACGACTTTTCCCAGTCCTTCATAATTTAGATAAATTTGTCCAGCTTGATGTTATCTATCAACAAACCTTTGCTTTTGCCATGTTATATATCATGTCTAACATTACTGGGAATGCTGTCTTAACTGGAATGGAAAGTGGGGCTTTAGAAGGAATAAAAACAGTTATCCCTTATGCTGCCATAGTACTTATTTACAATGAGCTATTCTTTGGACTTTACGGAGCTCTATCAAACGATAAAGATTTAAAATTCTTCTTATCACCTGTCTATATTGGATATCATTTTTCAGCACTTTTATGGCTAAAGATTTATGCATTCTTTAAAATGAAGGATACTAGTTGGGGCACCAAAGGAGCTGATCAAGATACGATCTTAGAAGAATTTGATGATAATAAAGATAGAATTATCCAAGAAATTATCGATGAAATAAAAAAAGATATCTAACTCTAAAATATTAATAGACTTATTTAAAAAATGAATTAATGATTAACCAAAGATTGTTTTATAAATTGTGGCTAGAGTAGCAAAAAGAAATGTCAATGGCAATCCTTTTGCAAGTAACTCTGCTTGAATTTTATCTATTGCAGTAATCTTTTGTTCATCAGAAACGCTCAAAAGATCACTTTCTTGATTATTTAAATTAGTACCTCCAAGAGGAAATTTTTCTGTGCTTTGCATATTAAATTAGTATTATAAGATATGAATGGCAAAATGTACAATTTTC
>Ga0100403_1000569_pt1 | contig 36648 bp, 32 predicted proteins | sample CryGeymet201501t_FD_83663 | JGI IMG/M metagenome (GOLD analysis project Ga0100403, IMG submission 83663) | Groundwater microbial communities from Crystal Geyser aquifers in Utah, USA - Crystal Geyser metaG 2015-01t | ecosystem: Environmental > Aquatic > Deep subsurface > Groundwater | place... | reverse complement strand
CAGAATTTGTTTCTTTTTTTGTATAATAATTTGGTAAATATTCATTGTCCACTTTTTTATTCCAATCATCAATAGCTCGCATTGCAGCATTATCCCATATTTTAGAGAATTCCCCTGTACCTATTGCTAAAATAGCTCCTCCAACAGAGGCAAATCCTCCTAGAATTGTTGTTCCTGCTAGATTCACACCTTTTAATGTTCCATTTAAAGCTTTTTCCCATTCAGATTGTTGTTGTGCATACATTTCTTCATAATCACTACCAACAAAAGTACCTTGTTTATATCTATCTCCATAATAAACATCTTTTAAATCATGTGAAGGAGCATATAATGGTATTGTAGAATTTGTTTCATTATATTTTTCAGCAAGAGATTTAACCAATGGTTTTATAGTGGTATCTATTGTAGTGGTTGGAATATTATTTTGTTCCATTATAAATTGTTTTGTTGAAATAATAAATTTAAATAACTAGGATCAATTATATCAATTAAAGATTTTTTAGCTAAAGCTACATTAGGTTTACTTGATAATGTATTATCCATCATAGAACTTTTTTCATATTTTTTTGTATTAGAATTATATGTTGTTTTTGTTATTTTAATAACAGGTTTAGGCCCTAATGATGTATTTATAAAATGTACAAACACATCAAATTCTTTATTACTTCCTAAGTTTACAAATTCTTCTGTAGTCATTGCTGCTAAAGCATGAGTGTAATTATTTTCATCATTTATATCAAAAGTTGTAGCTCCATCTGCTTTTAATGATTCTTCTATTTTTAAAACATCAAAAGGTTTATATAAAACATCTGGATTTATTCCTAAATTTTTAGCCATATCTTTTTCTATATACATGGAGCCACCATTATTAGGTAATTCTAATAATACTTTATCTGGATTTTGTCCATTTATTTTAGCTGTAACACCTAATTTTAATAAATCTGCATCAGATGAAGAAATTTTTTCTTTAAAAGCAGTATAGTTTTCACTAAGATTTTGATTTCCCATAGAAGTGACAAATCCTTTTAGTTGTGATAGTTTGTTTTTATCTTTTTCTGTATTACCACTTGCTAATGATACAGCTAAATTTGAATTTATAGAATAAGCATCATTAATAATATTAAATTGTTTATCAAAAATATTTTCATATTTTACATCTGATAAAAGTCCTGTTACATTTTTTCTAAGTAAGAAAATAGAATCAGAAGATATTCTTTTCCTTCCTCCCCCAGAAGTACCATTTAAATCATTTAATATATATTCTACTTTTTGTGCACCATATTTATTTTCTAATTTACTAATTGCTGTTTTAGCTACATCATTTTTAACTTTAGTTTTTTTTGAACTAAATCCCCAGTTTTTATTTAATTGGGCTAAAGAAATCAATAATTGATCTTCTTGTGTAAGTGTAATATTATTATCTATTTTAATAGGTTTTAAATCTTTTATTTTTTCAAAAGCACCACTTTCAACCAATGCTTCATTAAATTTATGTTTTAATTCATCATCTATTCTTTTAATATATTTTAAATTTTGATAATTTTTATTATAAGCAGAAAACTGTTCTTCTAATTTAAAATTTCTTACATAATTATTTGAAGATTTATTTTGATTATATTCTTCATTTATTTCTTTAACTTTAGAAATTTTCCAAACATTAAATTCTTCTTGCGATAAATTTTTAAATTGTTTAATGGCTAGTTCTCTCTTTTTTGCATCTGATAATTGTATTCCTGATTTTCCTAATTGAGAAAAATATTTATTTAATTCTCCATTAGAGTTTAAAGCATCAAATATAATATCAGTGGTTAATTGTTCATCTTTTGATAAAGCATCATTTAGAACATTATTATGATAGGTCATTCTATCTAAATCACTAGCTTGTTTATCTACAAAATATAAATTTGGATTTATATCATTTTCATCTTTATTATTGTTTTGTTTTTCTAATAATACTTTTTGTTTTTCTAAAGACAATTTTTCTTTATTTAATTGATATGTTAAATTCCATTGATTATTTCGTATATTTTCTTTTTGAATATCAAATCTACCTTTCCATTCAGGATTTTTTAATGTTTTTGATATTTCATTTTTATAAGAAAACATATGTAAATAACTAGCTTTAGAGTTACCTTTATGTAATATTCCTCTTATCACATCAGGATTTTGATAAGAAGATTTTATAGCATTATCATAATATTCTGATGACTTTTGGATTTGTAAAGTTATTTCATCTATTTTTTCATTTATGTCATCAGAACTACCAGTTGCTTTTTTTATTAAAAGTTTTTCTTTTTCTAACTCTAGATTTTTTAAACTCTCAGATTTTAAAGACATCATTTGAGAAGCTAAAGTATTTTCATCATAATTTTTATAAATATACTCACCACTTATTTGTAACTGTTGATCTACTCTTGGATCAGACAATAATTGATTTAATATTATTTTAACTCTTTCTGGAAATAAACCTTTAGCCTCTCTTCTTTGCATAGAAGGAGTTAATTGAAGATTTCCATTTTTATCTTTTGTAAACACTTCATCATAAGAATACTCATCTTCTTTTAATTTATCAAAATTATCTCTTAAATATTTTTCAACATCAAAATAATCTTTATAAGAAGTATTAAAAGATTGTGATACATCTCCACTTGATAACCAATTATTAGCATTTTTTTGAAAATTATATAAATTTTCTGGAGTTACTAATCCTTTATTTTTTTGTTCTTCTATTCTTGAAATTTCTTTTTTATATTTCATTGTAGAAGAAACTGCATTTAATACATTTTTATCTTTAGCAATTTCATTTGTCATTCCAGATACAGAATTTACTAATTGAAAATTAGAGAAATCCCCAGCAGCAACGGTTTTCAATTTATTACCTAAATTATTAAGTTTAGATTGAAGATATTGTTTATCTACATTTCTAATAACATCCAGTCCTGCTATGTTGTTAATATTATTTTGTATTTTTTCAACTCCTTCATTATATTGTTGTTGTTTTTGCATACCAACTTTAACCATGTCTTCTACAGGTTGTTGTTGTATATAAGGATTAAAAGTGGGAGTTTTGTCAAGATAACTTGCCATAATTTTTATATATAATGTATGTATTACATACAGATTAACAAATTTAATTTAAATTATTATATTAACAAAATTTAATAATTATATTTAGTAAACTATTATAATTTGTTTAATTATAAATTTTTAATAGCTTTAACAATAGAACCATTTCTAGATTTTTTATTTTTTTCTTTAACTTTATAACTTGTAACTTTTCCTTTATTATTATATACAGGTAATAAATCATTTGGATTATAATCAGGTGTGGCTAAAGAAGGTTTATTTGAATCTATATTTGGTTGAAAAAATCCATTAAAATTTTGAGCTCTATAATCATTTCCAAATCTATAATTATACATATTTTCATATGTTTGCAGTGTTCTATTTTCTAATTGATTTTGTGCATATTTAGCTGAAATAGAGTTTAAAGCAGCTTGTGTAACATCTTTTGTATTAGCTTTAGCTTGTGCTTGTCTTTGATATTGTTGATCATAAGTTTGAAGATTCTTTAATTGTGCATCATTCATAGTATTAGTATTTTGAGAATACACTTGATCTTTTTTAGCTTGATTAAGTCTGAATTGTTCTCCTAACACTTTATTTTTAGCATTATATGCTTGTGCAGCTAAATTAGCCTGAGAAGCTGGATTATATCTTAACATTTTTTGTGTAGCTCTTTGTTGAGATGTCACTTCATTTAATTGATCTTGTAATGAAATATCATAAGGAGTTGTTAATTGTGGATGATAACCTTGAGCTTGTACAGGTTCTAATTGATTATTAGAAAGAGCATACATTTCTCCAGTTAATTGATTATAATTTAATCCTTCTTTATCACTTGGTCTAATATAAGGTAACACTTCATTAAAAGCATCCATTAACCAACTTCTTTTATGTCCTTCATTATTATTATCATTATTATTAGAATAATTGGAATCTTGTGAAATAACACTTCTTACTTGTGGACGATAATTATTATTTAGTGTTGTAGAATTATTATTATCTAAAAAACTTAAATTCATATCTTTATTAAATTTAGCTTCTTCATCTAATAATTGTAATTCTTCTTGTGAAGGAATATTAAACTTTTTTATTTTAGTTGCATAGCTTGTCAATGGAGAAAATGAATCTTTTTTGACAGGTTTAATTCCTGATTCTTCATCACTTAATTGTATTGTAGATGGAGAAGATTGGTCTTCTGTATATGTATTAAAAAATTTAGGAATATCTCCACCTTTTTGTGCTTTATAAATACTATCACCATTTTTAGCTTTGTTATTTATTTTTTCTTTTTTAATTTTTCCTTTAGCTAAATGATCTGCTGATAATCCAAATTCTTCTGCTGTACTATTAATTGCATTTTGTAAATCAGCAGCTTTTATTTTTTTATCGGCTATAGATTTTAATTTCATATTAGCACCTAATTCATTAGTTTCAAAAGTTTTTAATTTTAATTTATCAAAAGATGTGATAACATCTAAATCGTTTAATTCTTTGGTGGAATTTTCTATTATTTTATTTTGCCTATCTTCAATTTTAGATAAATCATTGATATAATTTTTAAATTTTTTACCTTTGGCTAAAGGATCAATTTTTTCAAATTCTTTTGGTATTTTTAAATTTCCATACACTGTAAGATTTTCATTATTTCCACCATCTTGTAATTTAACAGCAGGTTCACCCCCTTCAACTTCTACAGGATTATTACCATAAGCAATAGGCATACCACCATCAGCATGAGAAGGTCCTCTAAACATCACTGTTTCTCCATCATCAGGAAGAAAAGGATTATAAGAAAGTGTTTGTGCAGAACCTTTACCAATTTGTAAATCTCCATCCATATTACTATTTTGTCTTATATTACCTCCTGTTCTCATATAATTATTATATTGGCCTTGAATATTTTGTCCAAATTGATTACCCATTATATTATTTACATTTCTATCTATTTTGCTTTGTTCTTTTTTTATTTTTCCAGCATTACCAAATGCTTGATCTAAAGCACCACCAATAGTTCCTAATATAGGAGCAGCAATAGTACCTACAACAGGTCCAACACCAGGAATCATTTTTACAGCATTACCAACAGCAGCTCCTGTTTGATATCCAGCATTATTATCAAAAGCACCTCCTATTAATTTATTTGCAACATCTGTTCCTCCTTGATTCATAAAATCAGAAAAACCACCACCATTTTGTGCATATTTTATTTGTTTTCCATTTTTTGCTAAAACATTTGTACCCACTCCATATATAGGAAAAAATTCTTCTCCTGTATTTTGTACATCTTCTGGTCTAACATATTTTCTTTCTATTTCTTCTGGTCTAGTGCGTGAAGCATCTAATTGTAAATCACTCACCATTCTCTGTTGTTTTAAGCCTTGAAATTTCTTTTTTTCTTGTTTTAAAGCCCCAACTCCTTGAGCTATACCACCAATAGCACCAACAGCATCTGCACCATAAGCCCTTAAATAATCTGCAAATTTAGAAGATTCTCCTAAATCTACAGGAATTTGAAAATTTTCATCAACACCCATACTTAAAGGATTAAATCCACCAGCAATTCCTTGCTTTAAATTTGCCCCCATTTGAGCTTTTTTCAAAGTTTTTCCATGTTTAGCCATAAAAGATTCTTCTGTAGGAAATTTTTTGTAGAAGTCTTTTTCTGATTTAACACCTGCTATTTTTAAAATTTGTGCTCTCATAATTAATTATATTTATTTAACCAACCTCCTGGTTGTGGTGTGTTATAATTTGTAAAATTTATTAATTGGTCTAATTCTTTTCCATTTTGTGCTAATGGATATTCTGTAACATTACTTCCTTTAAATTTATAATTTTTATTTGGAAACATTAGTTTTTCATCTCCTTCATCCGATATTCCATATACAGGATAATTCACACCTTGCATAGTTATATTGTTACTGTTAATTTTTGTGATTTTTCCTGGATGGTTCCATTGACCCATATCATCTTCTATTATACCACCTTGTTGCATCATTTTTGGTTTAAAATCAAGACCATTTTTATAATAATTCATTTGTGCACCATTTTGAGCAATATTTAATGGTTGCAAATTGTCATTATCACTTGCTACAGTGTTTAATGCTTTTGTAATATTTTTATCATTATACACCTTATAAAAATTTTCATTTAAAAGATTATTTTTTTCTACTCTCTTTTTTAATTCTTCTGGTGTAATTTGTTCTCCTGGTTTTAATCCTATCTTTTCTCTAAATTCTACAAAATTCCCATAAGCTTCATGAGGTTTTTGCATATATTTTTTTACATTATTAAAAGTATTTTTTCCTTCTTGCTGAAAAGGATTACCTAATACATTTTGTAAATATTCTCCTTGTGCAGCATCAAAATTAGAAGCATGTACCCTCTCATGTGTTTCTACAGCAGCATCAGGAGTATTCATTAATATTTTATTTGTAACAGAATCATATTCTCCTTTTGAACCAGATGTATTTCCTTGTTCAATAGAAGGAGATAATCCCTGTAAAATCATATTATCTACATCATAATTTGTTAATCCTGATTGTTCTTGTAATTTTTGCCTTGTCCATGGATCATTATATCTATTAAGAAATTGTGAAGCTGATTTGTTTTTAATTGCAGATTTAAAATTTACTTGTTTTGTTGGTATTGTAGAAACATAATTTTCCAACATATAATTGTTTCTTACATCTGGAACTTCTCTTGTTTCAGAAGCTATCATTAATCCTCCTCCAGGAGCAGAAATTTGTTCTGTTTTAGTAAATTGTAATGGATATTTAGAAGGCTTATTGGAATTAAAATAAGAAGGAATAACAGGATTGTTTTTAGGCTTCTCTGTTTTTCCACCATCTTTATATTTGTCTAACCAATTTTTCATTATTTATAGGATATTTGAGAATGTGTAACTATAAATTTACTAACTAAATTAACATCACTTCTGTCATCTAATATATGTCTTATTTTTAAATCTTTAGCTCTTAATGTTTCTTTATTAAAAGATTTTTTACCATATTCCATATTATCTTGATTTACTACTTTATCAATGGACATATTTTCACAACTTTTTATAAAAAGAGGATTTTCTTTATTTTTAACAATAGACCAAAATGTATTATATTGATAAAAATTATCACTTTTTGTATATAAAATTGTTTTACTATCATTATTAAAAATAGGATAGGATAAATATAGTTTTAAATTATTTATTGGTTTTGGCTGTAATGTAAGAATTCCTGATGATTGTTGTCCATTATATAATACAGCTTTATTAAACCATATATTATTGGTTTCTATTTTGGAAACATTATTAAATACATTTATACTATCTTTTGTATATTTAAACACTTTTGTATAGTCTATTACACTTTGTAATATTTCATCTTGATAGTTATAAGAAAAAGGATATTCTATTATATAAGGCTCTGTAAATCCATAGAAAGAATTATATAATGTTGGATCTGTCAAATGTGACCACATACAAGATGTTTTATTTTCTACATATTTTGCTGTAGCATATTCAATTTTATCTATTTCACCTATAGAAAATGTTTTTTCCGCTGGGCATTTACCTAAAGATTTTATAGTTATTGTTGTAATATTATCATCTACAATATAAGTGATACCATTTATCAGAGTTTGTTTTAACACTCCTGTAGCAACAATTACATTTGAATTAGCTATTATTTCAAATGGTCCTTGAAGTGTTCCAAGTTTTGTTACTTTTATGGTTACATTTTTTGACATAATTATATCAGAGTTGTTGTTGATGTTGTAGTTACTGGAATTTCAGTGGTGGTTGTAGATGTGGTGGTTGTTTCAGGAATTGCAGTGGTGGTGGTAGTTGTAGTTAAACTACAATTTAAAATTTCTGATACTATCCCACTTACTACATGATATATATTTCCATCATAAGCACTTTCATCTGTAAAATACCAACCATCTGGAACTAAAGTACAATCTGTATTTAAAGAATTATAATACACTGTTGAACCAATATTTAAATTTAATGCATGGATTGTAAAATACAACATAGTAGTTGTTAAAGGATCTATTGTATTAAACACTATAATTCCATTACATCCTGTAGTAGAAGAAATTGATGTGTCTGTAAAACTTCCACTTTCAACATATCCTGAAAAGAATGTATAATTATTTAATCCTAATGGTCTGGTACATATTGTTGTTGTTGTTGTTGTTGTAGTTGGAGAAGGAACAGTTATTATTCCTGTTCCAGATAATGCACAACTTAATTGTGTAAATGTTCCATCTGCTAATTCACAATTTACTGTAATTATAGTGGTGGTGGTAGATGTAGTTGAAATTGGAGGGTATGTAGATGTGGTGGTGGTGGTGGTAGTGTATTCTACTAATTCTCCAATCAACGCTTCTATATCATCATTACAACAACTATTTATTCCTGAATAAAAGAAATTATTTTCTGCTATATAAAAATTAGGAATATAACTATGAAAAGAAACCCAACTTTTTGTATTAAAATTAAATGATAGTGTCCATGATTTATTACAAAAATAAGTTTCATCTGAAAGATAAATTATTATTTTTAATGCAACATCATTAATTAATTCTTCAATATAAAATTCATTAGTGGTTTCATCATATTTAATTTCATTCGATAATGGAACATAATCTAATTTTGTAATTATAATTCTATCAAATTTACTATCATACACTCCATGTAAACCAATTCCGTTAAAATGATTATCTATATTTATATTTGGATAATATTTTTTAATATTAAACTTTAAATGATCTGTTAAAAATCTATTAATTCCAGATCCAAATGCAGATAGGTCAACAGCTTGTGTTCCCTGTATTAAAAATATTTGTCCTCTTTTAGAATCTACAGTTATTTGTCCTTCTGGAATTTTTAATAAAAATTTATGTTGACTACCTACATATCCTAAATCTGTTTCTGCAAAATCAATAGGAGGGTTTTCAAATAATTTAGGATTTCCTACATAAGCTGCTTGAGGATTACTAGTGTCAATTGTTAATAAATTATTATATAATAAACTTTTATTTTCAAATCTTGCAAGAACAGCTTTATTTTGTATTCCATCTAAAGAAACTAATTTTCCATAATTTTGAGGAAAATCTTTATAAGAAAGAGCTCTATATATAAGCCAACTATTAACTCTATTATCAGAATCTGTTATTTGAGGGTCAGAATATATAGCTCTAAATGGATAATTTGTATAACAAGCTTCTTTCCAATCAATAGGGAGATGAGTGAATATGTTTTCTTTGTTTTGTTTAGAAAAAGTTACATTATAATTATATGTATTATCATTAGCTATACTTACAAAACTTTCTTGAACCCAATCATCTGGAATACCATTGTTAACATGTGGAAAAAAATCTCCTTCTCTATCATTTATAGCTTGTCTTAGTTCTGTATTATAACTGCTCTCACAATAAAAATATGGAATTCCATAAGCAAATAAATAAAAATACCCATCATAATATGTTCTATTTGCTCCTGTATTTGGTGGAGCAATTAATGAAGGATTATTTGGACAATCAAAATTATGATCTTTATAAGAAATTATATTAGATAATACACCTATACCATTTATAGTGTAATCTTTTAAAATAGATCTAGCAGAATGCCAATATTTAGGGTAGGCAACATTACCTATTTCATCATAAAATATATCAGAATCATCTGGAGCTCCCACTCTATTATCAATAAAAAATGGAAGTTTTGTTTTAAATGCAAATCTTGAAATAAAAGTATCTCCCCCAAATATATATTTTATATCTTCTCCTTCTGTAGATAATTCAGAATAAAATCCTGTATCTATTGTATCATAAGAATATATTTGTCCCCATTGATTATCAAATATATTTTTCATAGAAGCATAATAAGAAACAACACTTATATCTTGTTCTTTTGCTGGTTTACTACATAATCCACTATCTCCTATTGTAATTCTTGATACTTCATTTATAGGAGATAAAGTATTTGGAAAAGGTAAAGCTGTTATAGGATTACCATTTCTATCTTCTATTGTTTTTATAAAAATAGATGATTCTCTTTGATAATTATTTAAACTTACTCCTGAATTATCTCCTATAGATTGTACAGTTGGAATTAAATATTTTGTAAAATCTATTTGTCGTTGTTTATTACCTTCATTTAATATATCTTCTGTATAATTATAATCTGCTATTGAATTATAAGAGTATGCATAATTTTTTCTTGTAATTCCATTTGTATAAATAGTTAAATATGCTTGATAAGCAGCAAACATTGCTTGTGCATTAAATGGAGAAGTGATAGCTCCTATTTCTTGAGAGCTATCTAAAGCATCTTGTTGTGCTTCTGCTGTTAACAGTTTATATTTTGCATTTTTCTTTACTTCAACAAAATGTCCTTTTCCTTTTCCATATAAAACATTTTCTAATTTTAGAACATTTCCTAAAAATGGTTGTCCAAAAGAAGTTTCTGGTGAATTAAAAATTTGTATATATCCTAAATTTTCAAAAGAATCAATTGCATCTACTTTTATATTTTCAGAGTTAGAATAATCAATTTCAGAATTAATAGTTGATACATAATTATATGTTTTCCCACAATGATTACAACCATCTACACAAGTTACAGAAGTACCTAATTTAACTTCAACATTTTTACTTTCATTTATTGGCCATCCACTAACCCATTCTTCTTGAATATTTCCTTCAGAATTTAACCAACTTGCTCTCCATCCTGCACAAGCTTGAATAGCCGTACCTGTGGAAGCAATTCTCCAAATATCATAATTTCCATATTTTATTTTTCCAATACCATTTAATAAAATTGGTAAATCTATAGAAGGTATAGAATATGTGCCTAATTCATAGTATTTTAACTTTTCTGATTTGTTTGTATCACAATTTGTAAATTCAATTTCAAAATAATCATCTCCTCCATTTGGATCTATTGCTAATCCTTCTACTATTATATTAAATTCTTGACATTGATTTATCCATGCATTATTTTTTTTATTTAAAAATACATCTTCATTTAAATCATTATATGGATAATTAGGATAATAATATTTTTGTCCTTCTCTTTCATATTTACCAACATTTCTTAATATACCTTTTCCAATTATTGATTTATTTGTATTCCTGTCTCCTCTTAAAATTTTAAATCCTACAATATTGTCTTTTTGTTCTTGAGTTAATTCAGAAGTTTGTATAAGTGTTGTAATTTGAGAAACATCTATTTTTATTCCAATTGGAAATTTGGCAACATCTCCCATCTCTAAAGCACCATCATATTGTTTTGATTCAATATGAGGAGATATTAAATTATCTGGAAACTTATGATGTCTAATTTTTCTTCCAGCTAATTCACCCCATAATTCTTCATTACAAGGATAGGTTTCTGTGGATTCCCAATATGCAAATTCTCCATATTCATAAGGGCCTTTATAATTTACATTTGTAGCATCATATTCATCTGAATATCCTATTACACTAGCTGTATTATATACTTTCCAATATGGTGCACTTTCTTCATCTCCTATAAAATCAGGATTTGAATTTTGTATGTCAGAATATAAAGTTTCATTAGAGGTTTTACTTCTTCCAGGTATATGAAATCCATCGGTTTGCTTGCCATTTTTAAGTTCAAAACATATTTCAATTGGATAAATTTCATCTCTTAAATATCCTCTTAAATTTGTAGCATTTAATTCATCTGTGTAATCTTCCTCTACTGGAATTCTAAAAGTTTGCCACTGTAAACTTATTTGATTTGCTATTTTTTGATAATTAACTCTATCAACAGAAGTTAATCCTTTCCAAACTAATATATCTTGTACTGATGTAATATCATCTGCAAGTTCATAATATGGAAATTTTTCAAATATATCATTTATTGATAATTTAATATCTGTTTTAGATTGTCCTGTATATGTTATTTGTTTATTGGTGTTATCAATAAAATATGTTCCCACTAATTCAACAGAAGATATATTATTTATTGTTTTAACCACTGCTAAATTAAAATATTGAAATTGTCCTGATGCATCAAGATTATCTATATCAATAACAATAGATTTACCTACAGGATAATTAAAATCTTTTGTTGTTATTTGTAAATCTGCAATAGGTGTAGGATTTGTTACAGAATAATAGGATGTATAACCATTTCCTTGAGAATCTGAATATTGTGCTGTAAATTGATATGTTCCAGATATTAAATTTCCACCTGTTTTTACATCTATGATAGATAATAATGGTATATTAAAATCTGGTTGAACACTTAACTGATTACAATCTATTTCTTCAGAATATATAGGATTGCATAATTTTGTACCATATTTTAATTTATATGGAATATTATCAATATCTAAATGTCTTCTTGCAATATTATCTGCCCAATAAATTTCTGTAGAACAATTTGTAATTTTATGAATAATTTTATGTATAGGATAATTAATATTCCATCCTAAACAAGTATCATCAATTAAGATTTTATATTGACAATCATTATTTTCCATCATTCCTATTTGACAATCATTTGTAATAGGATTTGTAATAAAAAATATTTGTTTTGATTGTTCTGCTATAAAATGTTTACCAATTAAAATAAAATCTTTTGGAAATTCAAAACACAATTCATTTCCTTGTTCATTTTGATAGTTTACAGAATTGGCATCAAAATTTTCTACAACAGCATTTAGAGAATATGTTAATGTTCCTTTTTTTACTTGATTAATAGATTGATCTAAATTTAATCCTACACTAGCATTATTAAATTCTTGTTTTATATTACTTTGATCTTTATTTGCCATTGTAATTAATTATTACGCTTTCTTCTAAAACTATTTGTATAATTAGGAAGTTGATACATATTATTTCTATTAAGAGTGTTTTTAATTCTCCTTTGTTTTTCCCAAACAGTTTGTTTTTTTGTTTCTGTTGATGCCAAAACAAATGCTTCATCAGCAGCTTGTTTATACATTATATATTTTTTTTCTATTTGATTAAAAGTTTCATCATTGGTTTGATTAAACAATGTTTCAAACATTTTATATTTTATAAATGCTTCTATATATTCTCTAATTCTATAATTATCTGGAATTAACTGATTATCATCATCATCATAATCTTCAGCATAAAAGTTTAAATGTACAATACCATTTCTAAAATTTGTTACAAATTTATTGTCTCTTATATCAAATGAATCATATGATGAAGCATATGGATTATATTCTTTAATAGATTGAGCCCAGTTTTCTGAATAACCTACATCACAATTTTGTTTTGCTGAAATGTTTCCAGGCTTTAATAAATATTGTTTTATATAAGAACGTTCTATTTCTCCATTTGTTTTATAAACAGCTTGAATAACTTCTGGCATACATCCATTACAATTTGAATTTTCACATATAGGATTATTACAAGATTCTCCATTTACTATAACTGGACTAACTTGTATTGTTATACAAGAAGCACTTTGAGAATAAAAAGAACTTGCAACTTGATAAGAATTTAATGGTACTTCTGCGCACATCCATGCTTCTTTAACAGAAATAAAATTATCTGGTAATCTTGCTTCATAATCTTCAACATATAAAGGTGTTGGTACTACTTTATATGTTGTTTTTCCAAGTTTATTTAAACATTTATTTAAATATGTTGGAAACATCAAATCATCTATAGCACCTGTATCAAAATAACTTTTAAGTTCTTCTTTTACAATTGCATAAATTGGTGCAGGGGAAACAAAATTATATTTATAATAATATGACATAATAATTTATTTATAATAATATATAAAATTAATTAAAAACTAAATTTTATACAAACACGTTGTATTTAATATTGAAAAAAAAATAATTGTATGACACTAGAAGAATGGTGGTATTTAAAAGTTTTACGTAAACAAACTATTTGTAAACTTTTAAATTATATTCCTGCTAATGGAACAAACACCAACTTTAAAAATATTTGGTCTATAGTTATTCTAAATAAAAAAGCACTTGATGGATTTAATACATTTACTGCTCAATGGTTTTGTCAATATATGGTTGACAAAGATTATATAGATATTCATAGTAATTATTCGGATTTTGAATGGTTATGTAACATCACTCCTGTTGGACTTTCAATTAAAACAAATAAAATTAATTACGCTGAACGTATAATGTTAATTATTACAGCTATTTCAGTAGCATCTACTATATACTTTGGATTTATTAACCAAAGAACTGATGATATATTAAATAAGTATAACAAACAACTCCAAGAATTACAAGAAACCACAGAAAACAATCAAAAAGAAATATTGCATCTGAAAAAAGAGATGAAAAATTTAAAGGATTCGATTTATAACGATTATTCCACTGGTTCCAACTAACAATTTTATTACTCATATTATTTTGATTTTAAAAATACTAAACACAACATCGTGTATAATTAATAAGGGCGCAATGTCTAATTAAAATTAATTTCTATTTAACAATCTAATCGCTTTGTGAATAACTAGCTTATACTTAGCCCTTACTATTTATACACAAACACGTTGTAAAACATTTAAAAAATATTTTTATTATTTACTATATTCTTTATAAATATGTTGATATTTATCATCAATCTTTAAATAATGTGTTATAAGACGAGATGTTACTCTTGAAGGTTTAAAATACCACAAATTTACATATTTAAATCTTGCTGTTTCTTTAAACCAATGCCATCCAAAATAATATCCTTCTGTATGATGATTAAAATTATAAATATATTTTCCTTTTTCTTTTGTTTTCTTCCAATCAATAGGAAGATTTATAAATTCTTTTCCATCAGGACTTGTTTTAATCTTTCTTCTTTTCTTTTTATTTATAGAAAATGATCCAAACCCATATGGTAATTTTATTTTTTCTCCTGTTTCTAAAATATGTTCTCTAAATGAACTATTAAATTCATATAATATTTTTTTCCATATATCATATGATAAATCTAATGTTGGATGTTTCTTACAAAAATCATTATAATTTTCTTTACTATTTGATCTATAATCAACTTTAACTCTACTCATTGATTATTTTTTATTAATATTAGGAGCTTGACCATCTAATCCTTCTGAAGATACATCAGTTTTAAGTTGAAAATATGTACTTAATAATTTTTGTGATGTCAATTCTAACACTTGTTTTTCTAAATATCCAGGTAAGGGAAATTCTTTATCTAATGGATTTTTACAAATTTCATCTAAAGGTTTATTATTTCCACATGCACATTCAGAATACATTATTTCATTTGGAACATCTTCTTCAAATAATGCTGTAAATCTAACACCTTTCACTAGAGGATTTGTAACATATAAATAATCATTAACAATCCAATAATATTCTTCATTTTTTATAACTGGAAGGTTTAATAAATTTATATATCTATTAACAGAAATTTCTTTTAATTTTTTTCCTTTTCCACTTAATATATTAATAGAATAAATTCCTTGAATTAAATATTGATAATTACCTTCAGCAATACTTGGAAGTTTATAAAGACTTCTTGATATATTACAATCATCTACATAATTACAACATTCAGAAATAGACACTTCACACATTTCTAAACAAGGAATTGTTGTAAATATTGTATCAGTTGCCCATAATTTTCTTAAATTGGTTTCTCTTTTTATTAATAGTAAAGAATTATTTCTTATTTCAGAAAGAATCACTCTATCTGTAATAAGGGAATCTGTACTTAGTAATTTATGCATACTACGAACATCACTAACCAATTTTCTTCCTGTACTCATTTTTAAATTCTTTTTTCAAATTCACAACACTTTCCTTCTTTTGGATTATATCCAATCAATAGTGCTGCTCTTATATTATTAACATAGTTATTATCTCTATGCCATCTATCTGTCCCAGATAAACTAGGCATTTGTTGTATTCTAACACCTTTTATTTCTTTTGCCATATAATGATGTTTATCCCCTGTATGAATTTCTCTATATTTAGCATCACCAAATTTTGAGGAATATAATGGATCTGTAGCAAATAATAAAGGTAATTCATCAATTTTACAATTGCCATGATGATAACCAATAAATGTGTTTCCTAACACCACTCCTTTAATAGTGCTATGATGTCTAATAAAAGAAACATCTAACTCATTTTTAAAATAAATTTCTAAAGCATGAGCTAAATAAAAAGATTTTGTTCTATCATGATTTCCTTGTACTAATATAACTTTTACATCATTAGCATTTTGTTGTAACATATTAATAGTTTTAACAAGTAAATCAAATCCAATTTCATATTCAGAATCAAATTCAGCTATCACATCTTGGGGTGTACCATTTGTTGTACTATTTTGAATATTATCTGTATGAAAAAAATCATTAGAAATAGGAAAAACAACTGTATTTAAATAATAGGAAGCCTTTGATTTATCTATTAAATCTTTGGCAATATTAAAAAATATTTTAGCTCTTTCTTTAATATTATTAATATCCTCAATATATTTTTTTGCAAGATGAAAATCTGATATTGATAATTCAACATCTATATGTTCTTTAGCACTATTTTGATTTTCTTTTATTATCTCTTTTTTAGGTGGACTATAATTAGTTAAAAATTTAGAAAAATCTTCTATTGAATAATCTTCTGGTTTTTTCTTTTTACTAAAAACAGAAGAAGTAAACTTGCCATTTTCTTTTAATTTAGACCAATAATTTGTAATAATGTATTTATCTAAATCAATTTTATGTAATTTTGCTAATTCTAATTCATCTTTTGGTTCAAAATCAACTGTTATTACACTTTCTATTGTACCTTTTTCTGTATTAACTTTTTTTGTAAAAGAATCTATATCAATTTCTTCTTCTACTTCTTCTCCTGTATTTCTTAGTTCTTTTAATAATTCATCTACTTCTGTTTCACTTATATTTAATTTTTCAGAATAGAATTTTTTACTTTTTTTCCATTTTAATAACTTTTCTAATCTTTCTAATAACTTTTCGTTTTCAGTCATATGTTTGCTTTGTAAAAATTACTGTAAATATAATAAAATATTTTCATAAATAACAAATTTATTTAATTAAAATTGTTATTTAATATAATTAAATAAATTATAAAAAAACTCCCAAAGATATAATCAATGGGAGATTCCTGTAAAACCAATAAAACAAGAATTTTAGATTTATCTACAGGTAATTAATTGCATTGTTCCAGAGGAGTCTGTAAGTAATTCTCCAAAAGGAGCATAATGTACACCACCAACTGTTTCATACACAGGAGAACCTGTTACACTTACAGAAATTATATCACCTATTACTGGATATGTTCCTTCTCCGTTATGATATAATATTAACGTAAATGGTTCTGGAATAGATTCACAAGCAACCTGAAATGAAGCTCCTACAGTGAACTCAGTCCATGGGGGTAAAGATGTAGTTGTAGAAGTTGTTGTTGTGTGCTCATAAATAGGTTGTAAACATTCTCCTAATAATGCTCCATATAAAGTATTTTGAATTATAAAAGGGGAGTGATAAGTATCAAATGGAAGAGCTAAATATATACTACCATCTGAATTTAATATGATGGTTTTATTAGAAACTGTTCCATTATATTCTGTAAAACTTCCTGTAATTATTAATTTATCATTCCAAATTACTTTTATAGTGGATACATTTGCATTAAATCCTGTTCCAGAACTAAACGAACCATCTACAGTACCATTTTCATTTAATTTAATAATTCTATTGACACTTATTCCATTATAAGATGTAAAATATCCTGCTACATAAAAAGAAGTTTCTCCTATAAGTCTTGCAAAATTATTTGGATTAGAAGCAGTGTAAGGATTAAACCCTGTTCCACTTATAAATGTAGGATCTATAGTTCCTACAGAATCTAATTTAACAATACCATTTAATCCAGATGTACCATTATAATTGCTAAAATACCCTGTTATATACATGGAATCATCTGGGTTTATCAAAACATCTACAGTGGTGTTATCAAATCCTACTCCTGTTATAAAAGATGAGTCTCTAGTACCATCTGAAAGAAGTCTAACAATTCTATTAGATACTATTCCTTGATATAAATTAAATATTCCTGTTATAATAATTCTTCCTAATGAATCTACTGCCCCACCTTGAGTGAAGTTATTAAAACCTGTTCCATAATTAAAACTAGGATCAATACTTCCATCTATATTAAGTCTAATAATTCTATTAGCAGAAGTACCATTATAAGAAATAAAATCACCAGTTGCTATAATTTTTCCATCAGCTTGTTCAAATATGGAAGAACCATCATATAATACAGCATCAAATCCTGTACCTGTTACAAATGTTTCATCTATAGTTAAATCATTATTAAGTCTAACTATTTTACCTAAAGGTATAACATCCACTCCATTTTCAAATGAATTAAAAGTTCCATATAAATATGTAGTGGTGGGTTTGTATAAATAATCTGTAAAATAATATCCTAATTCTGGGAAAAATCTATAACATAATATAGTCTCTAATATTATATCAATATAAAGAGCACAATCCCCAAGATCTACAACTTTTATTTTTACTGTACCATCTGGTATAAGATCAGTGTAAAATCCTGCTAATAGTTGTGTTCTATTTATATTTGTTTCAAATGCAGAAACAAATCCATCTATATTGGAATATATATTAAATGGTCCTGTATCTACTCCTATTGTATTTATTGTTATTAATCCTGTCATAATTTTTAAATTACTGTTGTAGAAGTGGAAGTGGTGGTGGTTGAAGATGTAGATGTAGATGTTGTGGTTTCTTCTAAATTTATATCAATATAATTTAAACAGTCTCCTTCAGATTTTACCCTAATAATTGTTGTATAATCAGGAACTAATGCAGAGGAATATCCAGATAACAAAGAAGCTTTAGCTACACCTGTTTCAAAAGGTGTAGTAAAGTCATTTAAGTTAGAATATAAATCGAAAGGGCCTGTATTAGCACTTGCAGTTGTTAATGTTATTAATACTGTCATTTGGTTTTATTAGTATTAAGGTAGATAAATTATATAATAACAACCTAAAGATGGTTGTATATTGGAGTGAGAACCTCCACCACCTGTTTCAGAATTTGTAACTGTATGTGTGTGAGATCCTGAGCTAGATGTAATTTTAGTATCAAAATATCCTGCAGCCTCTCCACCACTTCCATCATTACTTCCACTTTGAATATATCCTGTAATAGTGTGCGTATGAGCACCATCAGTTGATACAGTTGTTGTATGTGTATGTGATGGCATTTGTGTGCTATTTAATGTAATAGCATTTGCACCTTGTTTTGATAATAAAGCATAATTTGGATTTGTGGTGATAGCAGGGTCTACAGCACTATCCAATACACCACCACCCATTCCTGTAATAGCACCAACAGCAACTCTTCCTCTTTTATCTGGAGTTCCATTATTACCATTACATAAATAAATATTTTTCCAATCACCTAAACCAGCACCAGAAGCATCAAAATTAGTTAAAGAACCATAATATTCAACTGCTACATATGGAACCATTTTTGCACTTATTAATACACTAGATCCTGAAGTTGTTATATAATTTTCAATGTATGTATCTATTTCACTAACTTTAACATAATTTGTATCTACATTTAATTCTAATGAATTTAAATCTGTTTCAATAGTACACAATTTTGTTATTACTGCTTGTAAAATATTATGTGTATCAGAAGAAGATGTAACACCTGTTAAACATCCAATAGTATAATTTGCATTTAATGTTGTTATACTATTTGACAATGTAGTGACTTGTTCTTGTAAATCACACACACTTTGTATAAGAGCATCTATAACATTAATCAATGTTATTGTACCAGAACCAGGAAGATAGTTTGATACAAGTGCACATAATGAGCCATTATCTATATATGGAACTATTCCAGAACCATCTAAAGCAGTTAATAGATAAGTTGTTATTGCATTTTCAACAGCGGATAATGAATCTCCATTAGTTATTCCTAATTCTGCAATTGTAGAACCAGTGTATTTTACACATTTATCAGATGTTGGTCCTCCAGCACATCCATTAAAACAATTTGTACAAGACATATTTTCTTATTTTATTTTATTTAATTATGATACACAAAGTTGTACATCACTTAAAATTCCATTTACATCAATTCTAGCACTATAAAAATTTCCACCATTTAATACTAATTTATAAAAATTATTATTTCCTATAAAATTAATAGTTCCTAAAGAGTTTGTATAAACTACATCACCATCTAAAATAATTAAAGGTGTATTAGTGCTCATCCAAAAAGAAGTGTCGTTAATTTCAGAACAAGCTAAATTTTGATCAATATTACTATTTAAACTCATAAGCCCTTCTTGTAAAGGAATAGTTGTTGTAGTGGTGGTAGTTGTAGTTAAAGATGTAGAAGTTGTGGTGGTTGTAGTGGGAAGGATTATTAAGCTTTCTTCACATTGACAAGTTTCTATTCCTCCACTAATTAACCTCTTAACTTTACTAGTAATCATTTCTAATGTATATGCATTAGCATATTCAGAATTATAATATCTATAAGTTAATATTCTTTTATAATGTAATAAATCCACAATTATATCTTTTGAAATATCTTTATTTAACATAAATACAAGATTATTATACATATCATTTGATATTTTAAAAATCTTTCTATCTATATTATTTAATAACACTTCAATAGTTGTACAATCTATACAATTATTAAGTTTAGGATTTAACATCATTTTATTTTAGGTTTTAGAAGCGCAAGAAGAACATTGTCCATTTGTTAATTGACAACCACATCCTACTTTTGTTCCACAGGTTTTGCATGAGGCCATTAGAAATATGTTATTATATAGTTATTACCTGAACATCCACAATCATTTTTTATGAAATTATCTAACATAGCATCAGCTTTATTATATAATGAATTTGATTTATTCACTGCACAATTATTTGCTGCTGATATAGCTCCTTGTATAAAAAAATAAATAGACATTAAATGAACTTTAGATTGTTTTTTAATTTTACCATCACATTCAATCATATCAAGGCTCATAAAAGCTTCATCAAATTTTTCTTGTAACTTATCTATTCTTATAATAGTTTTGTTTACACTTGTAACTGTTCCACCTGTATTATTGTTATATGTAATATAATATACACCATCAGGTAAGTCACATAAATCTTCTCCAATTTCTGTAATTCCTAAATCTTCAGAATTATATATATTATAATTATTATATTGAAAACTTAATGTAACAGCATCAAATTCTGGAGGTGTTATAGATATTGTTTGTGTATCTACTCCTGGATCCACTGATGCATATATGGAATTATCTAAAATTCCTAATTTTTGTACATCATGTGTATCAATTACTAATATGTTTAAATTTAAATCAGCCATATTTTTATAATAAAAAATGCCAGAGGATTATGAGAATCCTCTCACCCTCTGGCATAGGTTTTATATTAAAACTCTTCTTATTAAGGAATTAATGTAGAAGTTGTGGTAGTAGTTGCCCAAATAGTAGTTGTAGTAGAAGTTGTTGTAATACAACTATTTGTACTTGTTACAGTTCCTAATGCAGCTTCTAATACAGCTTCAATAGCTGTAGAAGCAGCTCCTCCAGCAACAGCAGCAATTATAACTGTGCTATCTCCACTTACATAATCACTCCAATTTTGGCCATTTTTATCATAATCTCCAAATTTAATATAGAAGGTATCATATGTACTAGATGCATCTACTTGAGATTCAAAGTTTCCATTATAACCATTCATTCTATATAAATGCTTCAAATAACCAGCTTGATAGCTATAGAAATTTTTCTCTAATTGTGCTATTTCAGCAGCAGTTCCTGTTGCGTAAGAAGAACGTTGTGTAACTTGACTATTTGCAACAATATTACAAGCATCAGAAACAATAAAATCAGCAGTGGTTTCAGGACCTTCATAAACAAATGTTCTAAACCACATTCTATCATATGCAAATGGGAAAGCAGCAACATCACATGGTTGTCCATATGCTGTTAATGGTTTTCCAGATATACGTAAAATTGCATCTGCATCATTACCAATTCTTTGAAATTGGAAGAAATCTGATAAAATAACATTATCTGGGTTATTACCTGAAGCAGCTTGAGTTAATTTTACAATTAATGCATCAATTAAAGTTGGAACATCTACATCTGTACATGGATCAGCACCACACTCACAACAAGGAGCTTGTACTGTTACAGATCTTGTCAATCCATTAAAATATAACGTATCAATATAACTTGAATGGGCTCTAAGTGTTAATGTTAAAATTTCTCCACATTGAATACTAAATCCACTTACATCTGTAACTTGATTTACAGGAGTGTTACATCCACTCACTTTATACCATTCTATAATATTACTAGTTCCAGAATTTAAAGAACCTGAAATTTTATCAGAACGTTTAGACCCCTGTAAAAAAGTATTATCTCTACCTTGGGCAATGTAGAAATAAGGGGCAGCAGCTATGTTACCTGCTGTTGCAAGAACATAATCGTTTTTAAAAATACCCACTTGACCCGCAGTTAAATCTTGCGTTGAACCAGAGCTAGGAAGAGCAGTCTGTCCTACTGGCACGACAAATAATGTCGTTAATGAAAAATCAGCCATTTTGTTTATGTATTAAATTATTAATTATTTATTCGTTTGTTTGTATTCTAAATTGTGCACTTTGAACTGCACTAGCATTTTCTGTGTACATTGCTAAATTTTGAACTGTTAAATCTAACAATTCATCTTCTAAATATTCAGCAAGCTCACAATTTACGTTTGTGGACTCATTACCATCTAACATTACATATCCTTCTTTATTTATATACACTGGGTATCTTAAATACATTATATACATTTTAGTTGGTGTAAAAGTACCATCTGTAAATACACTTATTTTATCAGAGGAAATAGAATTAAAAGTTTCTTGATATTCAAAACTAGGTTTATAATGTACATTATTTAATATAAATTGTAAATCACCATGTTTTGCTAAATCTCTATTTATCCAAATTATTTTATCTTTACAATCTCTTTTATTGGCTAGTATATAACTATCCAGATAAAGCATATAAGAAGGATTTAATTTAGAAATATCTGCATCCCATTTGTTTAATTTAATATCAGTTAAAGACAAAGAAAGTGGTTGATTTTGATAAGAAATTACAAGATTTTGTAAATCTTCATATCGTTTTTTAAAAGCATCCATTCCTAACCCATTATTAACACTAAATCCATCAACTTTTTGTTTTATAAGTTTAATTTGAGCTTCATTTAAAGCTAAAATTTTATCTTCTAATTGTATTTGTTGGTGAACATTTGTGGATAGCTTATTTAGTCTTTGATCTATTTTATATAATAAACTATCTACAGGTATCATACACTAGCTAGTTTTTTTGTTTTTAATTTTCCTTCTAATGTTAACAATTCATCTTGATGATCATCATCAATTAAAAATTTAACTAATTCTTCTTCATATTTAGCCACTTCAAATTCTCCTTCATATATTGTACCACTAGGCTTCACTCTATAAATGGAATGATCAATTGCTTGTTTGATTAAATCCTTAACATAAATTAAGTTTTCTTTCATATCAGCATATTTATTAAATACATTTACAGGATTTTGTCCTTTATTAGCACCAGATTTAAATTCTGATTGTTTTAATAATGTATCTACTAAATTATATACAATTTCTTCTTTTGTATTATCTGTAATAGGAAGACCTAATAATCGGGCAATTTGTTTCTTTTTACTAGGAGTCATTCCATCAAATTTAATAACAGCTTTATTAATAAGTTGTTTTTTCTTAAATACTATTGCATTTTCTATTTCATCATCTACCACATAAAATTGTGTATCAGCAGGATATTCTCCTCTTTCCCAAGCTTGATAAGAGCTTGCAATAGTTGGATGTACTCTTAACCAAGAGAAAGCTAATTCTTGAAAAGGAATTGATAAATCAAAATAATTATCACCATCTCTCAATTTAACTGGTTGAACATGAGATTGATCATCTGTAGAAGTAGAAAGACCATGATTCCAAAATTTTGAATTAGGACCTAAATCTATTCCACCTAAATCAGATTCTAGTTTTTTTCTAAGTTTTGTCACTCTTTCAATTTCAAGTTCTTTTTCCGTACTGTCTTGAATTCTTTGAATATAAGAAGCATCAGGGTCTAACCCTGTTCTATATTTACCACTTAATTCCTTGTAAGGGTATTTAAACACCCCTGTTCCAGGAATTCTTGTCATTCCTTTTTTAGCTAGTTCACTTTGCATTGTTTGCATTTGAGAACTACTATATTCTCTCTTAATTGTAGAAATTTTTCCTGATTTGCCCATATGTAGTTAAAAATTTAATAATTGGTTTGTAGCGAGAATTGGACTTGAACCAATGACCTTTGGGTTATGAACCCAACGAGCTACCAATCTGCTCTATCTCGCAATTTGTAGAGTGTTTCTATTGAAAGAATATGACTTTATCAACACTCTATTTTGAGAAGAATTCTCCTTTTGGGGAAAGGAGAGATATTCTTCTCGGTGGTTAACACCTAATTTTAAAAGGTGTTTATTTGTTAAAATTGTGGAATTTCTTCTATTAACACTGTACGAGACAGATCTTCAATAAAAATATCACATCTATCTTCCATCCAGATTTGATACCCTGGAAATTTATTAGCACTAGTCATTCCTTGAGATTTTGCAAATCCAAGGTGATGTCTACGTCCATCAACATAACCCCAAGTCATAGAAGGAGCACCTTTCATTCTTACTTCACGAATATTATTTATTAAAGAACCATCACTCATTGGAGAAACATCAAACACCATAAATACAGGAGTTGATTTTTTGTTTTGTCCAAATTCTAAATTAGATTGTGGTAAATCAAGTTCCTTTAAATGAATTAATTCAATTTTTCCAGTTTCTCTGGAAATCATAGAATCAAAAGCAAAATTATATGTAATATTTTGTCCTTCTCCTTGTAAATATCTATTTCCAGAATCAGCTACAAAAGATAGTCCAGAATTTAAAGCATCATTTTTTAAAGCTTGTTGAAAAACATCAAAACCAGCTTCATTAGTGTACATTTTAACTCGTCTATCTTTTACATCCACTCTACGATAAAATAAATCACCAAATACAGAACGTAATAGATTTGCAGAAAATTCTCCTCTATTATATTGTACTAAATTTCCATTATTACGCATTCTATGATAAACACCAGCAGATGTACGTTTTACTTCTTGTTTAGAACCTCCTGTTTTCACTGTTCCAGGTTTTCCCCAAATCATACGCTTAACTTTTAATTCAAGCATAGATTTTCTCATTATATATTCAACAAATGGTTCCCATTTAACATCATTTCTTGTTAAAGGAAGTTGGTTTCTTCTTTGTGGAGCATACACTAATATATCAAGAGCTTTTCCAGAAGCATCTTTCATAGTTCTATCATCTGCCCATGCTGTTATAGTATGTTCAAATCCATAAGCAGATCCTAATGATTCAAACATTGTAATTTCTTCTCCTAAACGAGGAAGACCTAACAAATCTTGATCAAATTCACCAATAGCAGCATCTACTAATTCTAATTCAAGTCCAACTTGTAAATATGTAGAACTTAAAAAATCTACCATAGGGTTATCACTAACTAATGTAAATGTAGTTAAAAATCCTGCATTATAAGGAATAGGATCTTTTACAACATATACTCTAGGACCATATTGGCGAGATCCAATTGATACAATAGCATTTTTTGAGAATTCATTTGAATCTAACACTAAAGAAAATTCTTGTCCATCTATACCTGGCTTTGTTAAAGAAGAAGTAGCATCTGGAATATCAATAATTTTTGGAAATTTATATGGAACAGAAATTTTCCATTTCCATGCATCACTATTACCATCAATATAATAAGGTGTTGATTTATTGACCATATCCAAAAAATCATTACTATACAGTGTACTCTGAGTGTATAAAGAAATTATTTTCTTATCATAATCAGCGATTTCTGTAGAGTGAAATGATTCTAAGTGATTGGAATCAGTAAGTTTTCCTACTGCTCGTTTATCCATAGAGGCTACACGAGCATAGGTAAAGCCAGTTAATCCTGGGATTGTTTGAGTTGCCATTTGTTATTTTTATTTATTTGTTAAACTTTATTGAAACCATGACGTTGGTTTATTATTTTCTTTTTTAAACGTTCTATCAGTGGTCACTTGTTTTGCAAGGTTTCCAAAAAGTTGTGTTGATTTCTTTGTAACTCCACTTTTTTGAATGGTTGATAATGTTGGATCTTTTTCAAGCATTTTTAAAAGCAAACCAACCTTAACCTTTAATTCATGATTTTCTGGTCGTTTTAACTCTAAAATGGTTTTATCAAAATCTGTCAAAGTTTCACCTGAAGCAGTTTTGTATTTATCCACTAATAAAAAGTCTTGTAGTTCATTTGCTAATTTTGGATTTAATGGAATACCATCAAATTCTTTTGTTTTTAATTTTTCTTGAAGAACACTTTGTACATTAGATATATACTGATTCTTTATTTGGTTTTTTTGTTGTAATTGTAATTGGGATTGTTGTTCCAGTTGTTGTAACTTAGCTGTTTCTTTTTTAATTAACACCTTATGGTGTTTCATTGCAACAGATTCTAAATCACCATAATTTTTTAATCTCTCAACTTCTGTATCAATATCTTCTGGTTCAAATCCTTGATCAAATAAAGCTTGTTTTATAACTGTTATTTGATTTGATTCATTTTCTTCTCCAGATAATTCCAAATCTTTAAAGTTTTGGATTGAGTTAAATGAATTAAAATATTCTTTTGGATTAACTCCTTTTACATATATGGCATCAAATGCTTGTTGATAATCTTCTCCAAATTGTCCAATAAAATCATTTACAACTTGAATAGCTCCTTTTTTCTTTTCAGAATTAAATCTTTCAAGAAATTCTTCTGGAGAACTGATAGAAAAATCTTCTTCATCTTCTTCTTTTGTAAAAACACCTAATTTTAACAAATCATTAGCAAGAGCTGAAAATTGTGAAACTTCAGGAGTGATTTCATCATCAGATTTAGTTTCTTTTTGTTCAATCTTTGTAGTTTCTTCTTCTTCCTCTTCACCCTCTTCTTCATCTTCTGAAGAAAAAAAATCATCTAAAGGGTTTGCTGGTTTTTTATCAGCATCAGTTTTATCTTCTTCATCATCTCCTTTTATTTCTTTAACTTTAGCTTGTTTCTTAACATCTTCAGTTTTTTCAACTGTTTTAACAATTTCCTCTACATCATCTGGACTAGAGGTGGATGTTTCAGGAGACATTAAATCATTTAACAATTGAGAGTCCCCCACTCCCATATCCATTGTGTTTTCAATACTGAATGTATTGAATGATTTTTCTAAATTTTGATCCATAATGTAGTTTTTATAAATTTTGGTTTTATTTACAAGTATAAAAGTATTACAACATATTGAATTATCAAAGAAATATGTTTATATTTACTCTACTTTTCAAGATAATATAGCATTAGTTATTTTCATTTTAAAATAAAAATAACTTTTTTATTTATTTTTTGTTCTTCCTTTAGCATTGGTTTTAGCCACTTCTAAATCATTTTTCATATTTTCACGAGCTATTTGATTTTTTTCTCTTTCAATATCAAGTTTTTTATTAGCTATTGCTGTTTTAGAATTAATATCAGAAAGTTTTACTTGATGTTCTTTTGAAGCTTTTTCATATTCTAAAGACATATTAGTTATTTCCAATGCATCTGCTAAACCATTACCATCAACATCTTTGGTGGCATTTTCATTATTTCTTAAAGCTTGAATGGTTGCCACTTCTTTTTTATTAATTCTATCTAACTGTTTCTGATAGTTTTCATTTTCTATATCCTTATCATGTTGTAGTTGTGCTTGTTGTAAAGCAGCCTGAGTCTGTTCTTGTTGTTGTTTTAACTGTTGTTGTTTTAATTGCATTTCTTGTTCTTGTTGTGCAATTTGTCTGTCTCTTAATTCTTTAAAAGTTTTCTTCATTTCTCTTTGAGATTTTGTTGTATATAATTCTACAACATCATAAAGAGTTCCACCATTTTGTATAATAGCTTGAGAAAGTTGTCTCAATTCATTAAACATTTGTTGATCTTCTGGTCTGTTGGTCAAGAACACTTTTAAATCTCTTAACTTTAAATCAGAACCATTAACTTTTATAAAAGCACTTTCTCCTTCAGAAGTGATGTATGATAAAGTTGATTCTGGTTTAGCACTTTCAATGTACAAAGAAGCATCTACCACTGCTTGATATAATTGTCCAAGTACATACTCATGTGCTACAAATAAAGGTTCTGTTTGAGAATAACTTTGCTGCATAGCCGTATTTGTTCCTGTAGCTGTTTCACTAGCAGCAATAGACCCCATACGCTGTTTGGACATTCCAATTAATTCCCAACATTCCATTTTAATTTGTTGTGCTAAGTTATATCTGGATTGTATTTCATTTGTTCTGGTTAAATCAATATTTTTAGCAACAGAAGTGTTACTTATAGGAGCTTTTAAATTTTCAGGTGAATCATCATCAAATATAATACCTCTTTCTCTTGCTTCCATTTCCCAAATATCTAAAGCATCTGCTGCATCACCATCTTTAGGAATGGGTACTCTACGTATATTTATAGAACCAACATTACCAATTTCTTTTTCAAGAAGTTTCCATAATTGGTTCATACATAAATTATAAATAGCTTGAAAGGGTTTCATTAAATCCACTAAAGACTTAGCTTCTGTATTCTTCACTTCATGAATAGTGCCTAAAATAGGAATATATGGAAGCATATCAAAATTCTTTACATGATAAATATCTGGACCAATTTTTGTTCCTTCCATAAGTTGATTTATCCATCCCCATTTTAAGGATAGTTGTGTAGGAATATTACCAGATTTATAATTTTCATCTACAAGAATTGTTTGAATATTTCCCATTTCATCTTCATAGGTTAATTTTCCTATTTTTTTCTTACTAACCCAATAAGATTTAATTACAACATATTTATATCCAAAAGATGAAACATTGGAAGTGAGCCCTAAAAAATCTCTAAGCCCATCATTATTTTCTTTAATTTCAGATTCTATCATCATTCGTGTTTGTAACACCAATGGATCATAAGTATCATATGTAATAGTATCAATACCTGTTCCTGCATTAGGGTTTCCTAAATTAGATTCTCTAGTGTTTATTAATCCATAATCCTGTAAAGAAGTTCTTAAATGGTCTATCTCTTCTTTTGTTAGCTCAGGAATTGTTTCAATTATTTCTGAAAATTCCATTACATGTACTGTACCAGCAGCATACGCTCCTTGCATTCTTCCTGTAGGATCTGAAATATATTTTTTATCAGGAGTGGATAACCACCATGTATTTTTAGGATTTTCAACTTTTATATTAAATCCTAATTTTGAATTGTCTTCATACACATGATAATATTGTCTAGATGAAATTAATAAATCCCTAAATGCATCTTCACTTTTTTCTTTTATATTAAATTCTGCTTTCAAACATGTAAGAATATGATTAGCCCATTTTTCAGCTATAGATGTATAAGAATCTAATTCATCTTTTACTTCTTCTAATGTAAGTTGCTCTAAATCTTCTTCATTTATTTCTTCACCTTTTATTGCTGCTTTTTCTAATATTTTTTGTTTAGCTTGATTTATTATAAATTCTTGTAAAAGTTGAGTTTTAAATTCCAATTCTTCTGATTTACTATCATCATCAAATGCTTTCACTTTAAATGTATCTGGTCTTTTTGTAACTTCTCCTACTAATTCATTTATAGGAGTGGTCATAATAGAATACATTTTTACATAAGAAGGAAGATCTAAATCTGTTGTTAAAATATCTGTAAAACTTTTTACATCTGGCTCTTGATAAAAATCTTCAGGTTTTAAAATACCTTTTAATAAATCATAGTTTTTTACAAAGGTATCCCTATGTTTCATATATTCTGCATAAGCTTTGTTGGAAAAATAATCCATTGTATTTTTAATCCAACTCTCATCTTTTTTCTGTTTATCGGTTTTAAACTGATCAGGAAAAATATTTAAATATGCATACTTTATAGTTGCATCTTTGGTATATCTAATTATTGCCATAATCTATTATTTCTTTTAGTAAACACTCCTTTTGAGTTTTGAAAAATTGAATTTGTTTTTTTGTTTTTTTTATATAAAGCATTTATACGTTCATCTGCCACGTCACTTAGTTTTCCATATATAGGATTCATTTTCATAGCTAATGCCACCGCTAATTCTGCTGCTATAATTCTATCAAAGTTACCATCCTGGTTATATTGAATTAATTCTTCAAGAAGAACAGGGTCAAATATTTTTGACATTCCTTTAGTTTCAGATGTTATATTTCCTTCTTCATCTTTTTCAATATGAATAACTTCTTCTGTATATTTTTTGAGACATCCATGTAAAAAATCTCTTATTTTTTCAGCACTTCTATGTATTCCATAATCACGTTTCACTGTGGTGTTTGGAACAATTTCTTTTAACCATGAAGGTTGTTTTTCTAAATAATGAGCATCTCCTTTACTAATCATATAATCTATAAAAGAAATTTCATCATTTTCACACAAAGCCCTAGCATTATAATATTTAATTAAAAGTCTAGCTTGTTCCTCCCATATTTCTTTTTTATCTGGACGAGCTGAATAGCTGGCTACAAACATATCTTGATATTTTTCTCCAGATATAGAATGCATTCGTTTATAAATATAAACAGATCCTAATGAAGAACTATAAGCTGCTTTACCTTGTCTGTAAGGGTCAATGCCTGCAACATATAATCCATATGGAGGATTTGATATTGGAAACTCATATATAACTATAGGAGCATCTTTATTATCATCATTTTTTAATGGGAAGTTTGTAATAGGTAATTTATCAGTAAATTGATGTTTAACACCATCACCATCATCATATAATATTACAGGAGTTCCTGTTCTTTCTTGATATAAAAGTCTTGCTTTTTGTCTTTTAGCTGCTTCAATATCAAATATATTTGTGTCTTCATTTAAAAATATATCATCCACTTCTTTTGGATAATACATTTTTTCTTTTAAATATGCAATTCTATCTCCTGCTTTTTTTAATCTTTTTAAATTACTATCAGTGATGTCATTAGCTTTTTGTTCATTTGAAACTAACATTTCCACCTTATATAGAGCAGATGATTTTGGTTTTCCAAGAAACTCTCCAAGAGAAGATTTCTCTTTAGCTTCCATTCTATATTTATGGCCTATAAATAAACCATGAATTCTTTTTTCATCTTTAACATTATTATATGTTAAAAAATTAAAATTATCAACATCAAACATTAATGACTTAGCATCCATGAACATCTTCATATCACCCCCAGTTCCTGTAAGGATTGGAGAGCATCCCCATCCAAATGGTGTTGTAAACCCAGGAATGGCTGCTTGTAGTCCTCTTAAAAAAGAGCCTTTACCTATTTCATCAATAATTAATTTACGTGGTTTTGTACCAGCAATGGCCTCTTCATTATTTCCACCATCTAAGTTACGGATTAAAATTTGAGAAAATGGTATTCTTTCTCCTGATCGTGTTTTAATACCTAACGTCACTTGATTTTTCCAATTGTCTTCCACTCTTTGCCATCTCCATGCTTCAGGAATAAAATTAAGTCCTTTATCAAGTTTATCTGTAATAAGTTTTATATCTGCTGCATTTAACCCTGCAATAATATTTTGTGAATTTTCATCAAATGTAGCACCATGTCCTATATAACTAGCTTCCAATACACTTTTGGCAAATCTTCTAATCCCAAGAATAACAAGCCCCTTTTTTTCTTTTTGGGCCCTATTTATTTCATTTGTAACTAACCATTCATTATCTCTTAAATACGGATTGGCATATTTTTGATTGATTCTTCCATATTCATCTAATATATCAACTTCTGTATGCCAAATATTTAAATGCCAATATAAAAATGGATTGATGTAAACACCATCCATCATACAACCATTATTACATAATTCTTTATGATAATTAAAAAATGGTTTATATTCTTCTGATGTTCTATCAGGAATACGTTTTTGGTTTATAAACCAATCTTTGTAATCAACATTATGTAGTTTCATTTATTTTCTTTCTTTAAGAAAGTCTTCAGCCATACTTCCTAATTCACCTTTTCCTCTCACTTCTATTTTTGCTTCTTCTTTTTCCCTTAATTTATTCACTTGTTCCAGTAAAGCCAGATAATTTTTCATTGTATCTTGTACGAATTTTCCTTGAGATTCAATAGAGGCTATAACCATTGGAATAGCTCCTCCTGTTTTTGTTTCTCTGAATTGAATTCTATCTTCTAACTCATGTAAAGGATTAGCATCAACATAAGCTTTCCAAGAATTTAATTGTTCTTCTGCCCAATCCAACTCCGCATTAATATATGTAGTTTTTTTAACAGTCATAATAGTTATTCATAAAACTCTTCTTGATGTTCATTTGATAGGAAATATTTATTTATATTCATACCATCTTTTATAATAGCATCTATATCATCTTCTTTATGAATTATATCTATTTCTAGTTCTGATTGATATTTTTTTAATGCCTTTGAAAAAGATTCATCACTTATTCCCCAAACATCTTGTCCATCTAAAGCTGTTGCTATATGTTTTGTAATTTCATATTTTGGATGTGATTTTTTTAATTCTTCAAATGTTTTTAATATTTGTCTAAAATAATTTCTTCTCATAATAATTGATTTAAATCATCCTCTGAAAGTTTTTTAAACTCTTCAAAATATTCTTCTTTTATTTTTAAAGGAAGAGTTCCTCCAGGAAACACTAATTCTTCAACGTCTACATCTTTTGCCATATATTCTTTATAAACAGCTATTCCTATTCTATCTTCTTGTGTTTCATCATTTATATCACCTATTAAATCAACATAATCCACTCCTTGATTATATAAATTTGTTAATAAATCCAATAAAACATCTACAGGAATTTTTCTTATTGTTAAATTATTTTCCATTTTTCATTATGTTATATTCATTTTCTGAAACTACAGCTTTCCATTTACTTTGTGGACATTCACAAGAAAGACATTTTGTTTTAGCTATTAAAGTACATCCACAATCTATACAATGTTCATCTATTCTTAATGATGAATAGTTTTTTCTATTTAATGAATTAAAAGAACATTGTCTACATATTTTTAATCTTTCTTCACTTGTACTTTTTATTATTTCTTTTAATTTGTGTTCAGGATGAATATGATTTTTCCATCCTTCATAAATTTGTGAAACATTAATTTTCATCCTTAACAATTTTTAACTTTAGTTCAATATCTTTAATATGTCTTAAAGCTTCTTCCAACTTTATAGAAGCACTTCTTCTTTTAGTTTCAGATACATTTTCATCATTCATAATATTTGTAAACACCTCTTTTTTGGAATAAACTTTTTTTAAAAAATATTTAGCTCTTTTTTCTTTAAATAAAAACTTACCAAATTCATAGAGCTCAACACTATTCTTATTCTTTAAAGCTTCATTGGCAGAATCAAACTGATGTGTTATAACCACATTTATAGTTTTCTCTGGAATCATCAATTTTCTAGAAATGTTCTTAATAATCCATTCTTTAATGGACATACTTTCAGGCTTATTCATTCTCTAAATTTATTTCCAATTTAAGCGTGTTGTTAAAATCCAACAAAATATTAGGATTAATTTTTATCTTTCCCCCTTCTTTAATTATAATATTCAACTTCTTTAAATTACAAATTAAATTATTAATTGTAGCCTCTGATGTTTTATACTTTGTTACAAACTGTTGTCTATTATTAACGTAAGAAATACTTCCATGTATAGCTATAAAGGCTATTAATTGTATTTCTCGCTTTGTTAAAGAAATATCATTCACTGTAGCTAACAATGAATAATACTTTTCAGCTAATTCATATTTATCTACAACCCTTCTTCTAATACGTTGAAATATTATTTTTTTACTTTCCATAATTTAGTTTTACAAATATACAAATAAATAACATACAAATGTATAAAAAATAATTTGAATAGCTATATTATAATAACTATTATTAATTTTCTCTATAATTTTTGTTTATATCTGGAAAAAGTAAAAGCGTTTAAATGAAACATCCTTTATATCTATTCCCACCCCACCCCCCAAAATTACAATGTATAATTTTATTATGCAAATTTTTTTATAATTTTTTTAAAAAATTTTTTTCTAATTTTGAAAAGTGGTTTATAGATGAGTGTTGTGACCACTCCATACAATAACCCCCAGTTGAATTTGTGCGGTTGGGGGTAGTCCCCATGTAATTATGCGCACACTAATTTTAAAAAACAAAATATTATGGCTACAGATGTTAAAAACACTACAGTAGAGGCTAAAATTATTAACTTAAACGTAATGGACATTCAAAAAATGCAACTGCAAGGAATGTTTCCTTACAAAACAGGACAACGTTCTATTGACGGTAAGACCTTTCATCGTTTCTCTTACAACGGGTGTCAATTCAGTGTTCCTTCTGATGAAAAAGCAGAGTTCATCACCTTAAAACATGAGGGAAAATTAGCAAGTGTTCAATTGAAAGAATTAACACATGCTAAAACTGTTCAAGTTGTTGATGAAAAAACAGGAGAAGTTTCAGACCAAACTATTGATGTTAAATACTACGAGCTTGTTAGCTACGTAAGTAAAGCTGAACACATTAATGCACTTCAATTCCTTGCTTTGGAAAATAACTTTGAAGCATTAAAGAAAGCACCATTGACACAAGAAACGTTAACCTCATTAATGGCAGCATTGTAACAATCTAAAAGCACTCAATTAATCTTGGGTGCTTTTATTTTCCTTATTATATGTATGGGTGGGATGTGTTATCATCTTGGGGATGGGCTTTTTAAAACACTATGAAAGCACAATTATTATATTCTAAAACATTATATGTTCCAACAAACATTAAATATTCATTGTTATTTGAAGAATGTAAAAGGATTGGAATAACATTTGACAAAGAAAAAACAATGAGAACATATACATTTTATGCTATGATTGAAAATGATATACATTATATACAAACAAAATTTATATTAAAATAATTTTAATCATGGGAATATTGATAACAATATTATGGATTGGATATGGATTGTTCACTTATATTCAAAGTGAAATGAATGATGATTATCAAATAGACTATTTTGATTGGACATTATTATTATTATTAATTGTATTTGCACCACTTATATTAATAGCTAGAGCAATATATGGAATGTTTATATTAAAACTTTAAAATAACAACAATATGACAACAACAGAAACATTGATTGAAGACTATTTAAACAAACAAGAAGTTGGTTGGTTTCTTCATAATTTTGATCCTAAAACAGAAGCTTAATTATTCTAATGTATTTCATCGATAAAATTATACCTTTAATCTATTCTTGTAGGAAGAAATTAATAAAAAGTAAATTTATCCTCGGGAGAAAAAAAGTTTTTATCAGATTAAGTGTAAATATTATCGATGAAATATAATTTTTGTAGGAAGAGTGAAAATATTGAAAGAGTTTATATACAAAAGCTCTGGAAAGGTGCATGAATAAAGGGGTGTATAACCCACCCAAACATTATTTACCATTATAACAACTCGTTAAAAATCAATTAACATTGTAAAAAATATAGCATAGTTGTTAACTATTTAACAAAATGTAAATAATTAATAAAAAACTTAACTCTTTCCAAGATGTTGAGAACACCAATTTCTTTGATAAATCTAAAATAGCTATTAGAATCTAATAGTGATAGTTTAGTTCTTTTGTCTACGCATATAAGTGTATATTAAGAATAATCAAAGTTTTAGGTGTAAAACACAATTTAATTTATTAATTAATAATAATAACATGAAAAATACATTAAAACAATTCACAATAATATTTATATCTATATTTATTATAGTAATATTATTTGGTATATTTATTTCAGGAAATATTAATATATTTGAATGGAAAGAATCTGGAAGAGTTGGGGTAGTACTTGTTACATCAATAGTATCATTAATATTAATAATGTTTAAAAGTTTAGAAAAATATGAATAATAAAATTAAACATTAAAAATTTGTAAATTTAAATAAAGGTAATATTGGAGTAACTGATATGACACTAGTGATTTACATAAAAATATTAATCATGAAACACATGATGTTAATAATCCACATAATATGAGCCTATTTGAAAATTATAATAGAAGAGATATTAACGGAGTAATCTTAGTATTGTTAATAGGTAATAAGAAAGAGGGTACTAATAAACAATGATAATGTTAGTTAATCGTTGTGTTTAGTTAAATCTAAACTTTATAGCTAACGATATAGGTTGAAATTCCTTGTAGTTGTAAGAAGTAAGAAAAGTCTAATTCTTTATAGTAACAGTCAAGCACTAATAAAAGACTAATGATGCAATGAGTTACTATACTTACAACTATTAAAATACT
>Ga0100403_1000563_pt1 | contig 36793 bp, 48 predicted proteins | sample CryGeymet201501t_FD_83663 | JGI IMG/M metagenome (GOLD analysis project Ga0100403, IMG submission 83663) | Groundwater microbial communities from Crystal Geyser aquifers in Utah, USA - Crystal Geyser metaG 2015-01t | ecosystem: Environmental > Aquatic > Deep subsurface > Groundwater | place... | reverse complement strand
GGGCTAACAGTGGAAGGCAACGTCGGCATCGGGAACACTGCTCCAGCAGGGAAATTCGTTGTTAATCCTCCTTCTGCCCAAACTATCGCCGCAGGCAACACAATTACAGCTGATGGCTGTGGGACCATTAAGCAAATCACCTCTGCAGGAGCAGTAACAACTGGCACTACCAACACATTTACCGCTCCGGCGGCCGCCAACACCGGGTGCATAATGACTGTAATCAACACAGGAGCAAACAACATAACCTTAGACAACAATGCTTTATTCAAGTCCGCAGGTGGAGCGGATGTTGTAATGACAGCCGATGATGTGGTTGTGGTCGCTTCCAACGGCTCGGTGTGGTATCAAGTTTCGCCTTTGCAGGCTAATTAAGACCTAAACAAGTCTATAAACTGGCTGTTCTTTTACAAATACAATAGAATTGGTATAATGTCCAAGTGGTCTCCCGTCGGGGAGGGTAACTTGGGCGACATACTACGAATATGTCGCTCTTCCACTTTTAATAGTAGTTTTTCGTAGAAACTATATGCAAAAAGAAGCATTTGAGCAGTTTTTAATTGCTCGTGAGGGATTACAAATGGTTACGGTAGAAAGTTATGTCGGCTCGTATCGAAGAATGTCGAAAGTTTTAGGAGATTATCCCACAGTGGATGAAGCAGAAAAATATATCTGCGCAATGTACACTTCGGGATATTCTTATTCACATAAACTTAACACAATGCTTGGAGTGGAAAAGTATATGAAGTTTATCGATAGACCAGTGAGATTTGGCAGACAGAAAAGACCTCGCCCGATAATTAAAAATACTCTGACTGAAGCGGAAATTACGACAATGATTTTCAACTGTCGAGATATTCGGCAAAAAGCACTTCTGTCTTTGTTGGCTTACTCCGGCATTAGGAATTTAGAAATCTGCCGGTTGAAGGTTAAAGACGTGCTCATCACCCAAAACGCTGTAAGAGTAATAAATGGCAAAGGGCTAAAAGACGGTATCTCTCAAATCGCTCCAGAATGCACTGAAATACTCATCAAATATCTAAACGAATTTCCAAGAGGGCAAGATGATTATTTATTTACCACCCTGCAAAAGAAAAACAGACTAGCTACAGGGGATGTGAGAAAATGGGTCAAAGTGATTTCCAAGAGAGCAGGAATTATTAAGCGAGTATTTCCCCACCTTCTCCGAGCATCAATGACCGCCAATATGTTGCTTCGAGGGGCAGATATTGTGTCTTTGAAAAATCAACTTAGGCATGCGTGGTTGGAAACTACATTATCATACGCCAATTCTATTGTATTTGTGGAAAAAAATCTTTATCAAAAGTTTTGCCCGAGTTATTTATAAATTATGGAAAAAGACAAAATCAAAAAAATAATAACTTCAATCGTAGCCATTGCCACAATATCTAGTGGAGTAGTGCTTTTCTTTGATCCTAATGAGCCAATGTCTTACGAAGAATACCAAACCCTAATTCAAGTTTATAATTACGAAATAGAAAAAGCTGGAGGCCAAATAACACTAAAAGATGTAAAAGGAAGTGTAGCCGAAGCCATGCACAAAAAGATGTCGGAGCGACTAGTCAAGGGAGAGGTAAAAATAGGAGGCGAAACTTTAACCGAGGAGGACTATTTATTATTAAGGTCGGGGTTGTTTGAGAAAGCGAAAAAATAATGCCACAACTTTTTGACATAAGGGATGAAATAAAGAAACTGGGAAGCAAGGTAAAGGAGAAATTCTTTATTGAAACTCCGCCCATCCCCGTTTTTGATATGAGCGCTCCACCGGAACCCTTCGTACCTGGAGGTCTTGTTTCTACAACCTTGACAAAAACACCAGAAGCTGTGGCAACTGGAATAAGCGCTTTTTTTGAAAGCCAAGCCCAAAGAAGAAGTAAACAAACTACCGGACAACAAGCTGTGACAGAACTTATAGAACAACCGGCTAAAATAGCTAAAGCCGTGACTGTGGACTTTCCTAGATTAATTTTAGGAGGATTTTCCTCTGTCGGAAAAACAATACTAGAAGCCGCCTACACTTCTAAATATTCTCCCTATAAACAAGCGGCGCAACTTCTCGGAGTAGATACGAGTAAAGAAGCAATCAGACAAGCCCTGACAGATACTTCAAGAATAGGAAAGCCAAAAACAGAACGAGTATTAGATGCAGAAAAATCTTTTAAACAAGAAACTTTAGTCTATAAAGATATTGAAACATATAAAAGCATAGAGGATATTTTATTTAAACACAAACCAAAATCTTGGCAGAACATTAAGGAAGACATAGACGGCTTCGTAAGAAAAAGTCCAATAGCAACTCCATGGGAAAAAAACAACCTCGGCATCACGCTAGCAATAGCCGGATTCGTGGCTGATGCCTGGTTTCCAGGTGGAAAAGGTAAGCTGACCTCAATAGCCCTAAAAGAACTCATAGAAGCTACCACAGACGACCTAGCGAGGGTTACGATGATAAGGTATGGCCTACCGGAAGAATTAGCTCAAGCCGCAGCTCATAACGTAGCAAAAGCCACGACAGCTGAGGGAGTAGAAACCGCCATAAGAGGTGAAGCGGCGACCTTCATAGCCAGACAATCAGAAACTGCCCTGCCTGCTCCCCAACCCTCCGGCTTCTATGATCCTAAAACAAACACAATCAAGCCGGTGGAAATACCTTCGCCGGAGACATCGATTATGCCTAAAGTGGGAGATGTTGTAAAAACTAATTTAACCAATGCGGAATATAAAGTAATAGACCCTCCTAACTTATACAAAGTAAGGCCGAAAGACGGAGAAACTTTACCTTTCACTGTTATTGTAGATAATATTTTTGAAGATGGCATAAAAGGAAGACAAAATTCAGAAGCAAGTCAAAGATTCTTTAGTGAGGATAAGTATATTTTTGAGAAACAGAAAATGGGTGATATGATAAAAATAGAAAGAGTTGGTACTAAAAATCAAATTAATGTTAGGATAGAAGAAATAGAAACTATCAATGGTAAACAAAATCCGCTTTTTAAACCAAAAGAAATATCAAAAGCCACCGCTAACGGGGAAACTAGGGGGAGCGAGCCTTTTAGTGTGCGGGAAACGCCAAAAACTGTCCCAGAAACAGCGATTGTGCCTAAAACAGAGCTTTCTACCTCCATCTCCAAAGCCAAAGCTTCTGGCCAATCTTTTGATGAGTGGGTGAAGGGGGAAATAAATGCTTATCACGGAACTGCCGCAGATTTTGAAAAGTTTAGTGATTCTTTTAAGGGTAGTATTACAGATGCTCAAAGTGCAAAGGGGGCGTTTTGGTTTACTGATGACCCTGCTACTGCTAAAGCATATTCTATATATGCCGCCGAAACTGGTCCAATAAATAAACTAATGAAACAACACGCCGCACTTGAAAAGATTGCACAAAAAAGTGGCAAAAACTCCGACTGGTTGAAAGTGGATGAGTTGACACAAAAGATAGACGATTTGGGTGGGTATGATGCAACATACGACCGCAGAGTAAATGCAAAAGTTAAAGATGTATCAATTAAAGGGGATTTCTTGGAAGTTGATGCTAAAGGAAAAACACCACAAGAATTAGGACAAGACGGAGATATTGATAGTTGGTTAAGTCAACAAGTTGAAAAAGCTAGAAAACTAAACAAAACTGGGCTTAAAATAAAAAACATAGATGACGCTGTTGGCTTATATAATAGACCTTCAACACACTATGCAGTATTTAATCCAGATGTAATCAAAACACGCTCCCAACTAAGAGCAGAGTGGGATGGGGTGGAAGCAGTAAAACCAAAATCCGCCGAAGAATTCATCGCCACCACACCACCAAAGTTTCCTAAAAAAGGCACGGCTGGAGCGGTGGAGAGTGCGGCTGCTCGAGCTCGGGCTGGGGAGGATTTTGGGCCGAGAGTGCAGAAAGAGTTAGACGAAGTTAAAGATATAACGACAAAACAGCTTGAAGAACTCGGAAGCAAAATAAAGGCGCTGGGTCCTCGTGATATTGGAAAAGCTTCTAAAGAGTTGGATGACATCAAGGTCCAACTGGAAATTATCAGAGAAGTAGAGGACACTATGCCCGGTAAGAAACTAATCAAATTTCAATCTAAAAAAGAAGGGCAATTTGAAGAATTAAAGAACCCTGACGCTGTGGATAGTATGGGTAAATTTAAATACACTGAACGCCAAAGAGAAGCAATAAAAGCAAGAAATTTAAAAGTAACCAGAGCGGTTGAAAGCGCCTTTGAAGACAGACCAGAATTGTCTGGGAAGTTTGACGACCCGGATGTCATAAGAGAAGAAATAGAAAAATATCTCACTACAGCCAGAGAAAGGAAGGCGTTGGAAAAAATGGCAACTGCCAAGCGCGCAGAACTCGCCCTGATGAAAAAAGCCGAACTCTTGGAAACGCTTGCTCTTGAACAAAGAACCAACGCCCGAAAAGCGCTGGAAGAATTAACAGACGATGAAATCTACGCTCTCAACACTGAAACCTTTAAGGGATACATGGCTGGTTACCTGGAAAAAAGGGAACTCCACCGCCAAGCGCGTATTGCCCTGCAAGCCACTATCAACGACTTGGAATTAAAAAAGTGGGAAAACGCCCGCAAACTCCTCAAAATGCCGAACTCCTTTGAAAAAATGACTATTGATCAGATGAGAGAGTTTGATGAATTCCTGCGACAATTTGAAAAGGGAGACGTCTTTCTTGGTCCGAGAACGCTCCAGACTCTCAAAAACACTAGCCTCGCCGGTATCTTTACACGAAGAGAAGCAGTTGCTCGCTCGCTTGAAGACATTAATAAATTGCGGGCCTTGGAAGGAAAACCACCGGTTAAACTTTCTGAATTGACAAGCATCCAACACGACGAAAAGTGGAACTACATGGGGGGCAACGCTCTTGTACGTCAAAATCCGCTCTTTGAAGTAATGATCCACGACATATACAAAGCGGATTTAGCGTCCAGTATGGCAACGCTTGAAGCGCGGGAGACGGTCAATGAACTCTTTAAGGCGGCACGAAAATCTCGCAAACGAGGGCTTGTAGAACGGCTCGTTCCGACAGACGATCTTGCTTATCGTTGGCTATCCGCTGGACCGGAAGACAAGCTATTATATGCAAAGGATATGACCCCAGCTGAGTTGAAGGCGGCGCAATGGATTTGGAAAGACTTAGCAAAGGAGCGAGACGACCTCCTGCGAAAGGGCACCTTGACACGATATGTAAAAAATTATATCACACATATTCGTCGCTCATTCTTAGAAGCATGGAAAGAGGAAGGGACTTATGTCGCCGGGGTGGTTTCCGGAGAGAAGCCGGGATTCTGGAGAAGATCAGGTAGAGGCGCGCGCGCGGCTTTCAGGGAATTTCTCGATAGGTATAAGCAAGATGAAGCGGTAGCGGGTATCTTGAACCAGCGCACAGGCGAAGTCTTGCCTCTTGAAAAATGGTTTCAATTTTCTATGAAGCGCACAGGACAGCTCGTGCCTTCAAAAAATGTCGCAAGGGCATATATGATTTATAAAGAGGTGCTCAACCGCAAGCGCGCCATGGATGTTATCTTTCCAAAATATCAAGCAATCATTGACTCTGTAAACTCTCTAGCGACAACCGCGCGAGGACTGGAATTTGACGCTCAACTAAAGAGTTTCTATAAGGAATTTATGAACACGCAAAAAGGACGTGTAACCGATCGCGCTTTCTTGAAGCCCGGAGGTAAATTAGATTGGGTGGTGAGAACCGGCACAGCTTTTACCCGATTACTCTTTCTCGGATTTAATATCCCTGTCGGACTTACCTCGCAAGCCGGCGCGCAAGTGCTTGTTTATAAGGGGTTGGGAGAGAAAATGTATGCGCTGGGAGTAAAACGCTTTGCGACTCCCAAAGGACGCGCCGTGGCGAAGAAATACGAAGCGCTGGTGGGAGAACTGGCTAGACAGCCCTTCCTTGATGCGGCCGCGCGCTTTGGGGATAAAGTGGAAGTCGGATTATACGGACTTTTCTCAAACGCCTCGCGCAACGCTAACTCTATTTTTCTCCTTGGCTCAATGAGTAAGGCAGAATGGACCTCGGGAGCCATAGACCTTGACCGGCTCGCGCTTATTAAAAAAGGTATGGCGCGGCAGTTGCCTACCGGTGGCATGGGGACAAAAGCAATTTATGGCCAGACCGCGATAGGAAAAGGATACACGCAGTTTAAGAGCTGGGCATTGCCTATCATCTCAACAACACTCTCAGACATCGGAAAACTAACAACCCGCAAAGTGCCACTTAATTCTCGGGAGGGAAGGGAGACATTAAGAGCTGTTTTACTAACGGCCACCATCGTTTTCGCCACCTACGAATTTATGGAAAGAAAAAAGCGCAGAAAGGACAGAAACTTCATGGAAGAAGTGGCTTGGAAAGCGGCGCGTGATTCGCTCTCTATCATCGGGGCGCTTGATCCTACTCTATACACATCGGAACCGCCTCTGATGTCTCTTGTCGGCGATATTTCCGTGGCTTTGAAGCAAATAGGAATCTCACTAGCAACCGGAGACCGGACACAAGACGACAAAATTCGCGGAGTAGGAAAGCTCGGAAATACATTGAAGCCATCCGTGGTAAGACAATTTATCGGAGAAGAAGTATCAGAAGCTGAAAAAGAATTTGAGAGGCTGAAAGCGCTTCCAAAAGACGAAGCCAACGCAATAATGAAAGAATACAAAGAAAATGATCCGCCTTTATATAGAAGAATAAAAAAACTAAAAGAAGATGAAGAACTTGGCATCACCGAAGAAGATATTGAAATCAGAAACATGGGCGTAGAAAATGGTGAACGCGCAGAATATATCTTCGAGCAAACAAAGGATATGAAAACACCGGAAGAAAAAAACGCCTACATAAAAGAGCTCAGAAAAAAGAAAATAATTACTGATGATGTGTATAAACAACTTAAAAAACTTGCACAAAATGAAGTAGATTAGTATTATTAGAGTAATTATAAATTAATTAATAAATATGGACAAAGTAAAAAATTGGCTACATAATGTGATCTCCGGGTTAGTCTCCAAACCAGAAGAAGTAGAAATTGAAGCAAGTATGGATGAGCAGGGTGTGTTGTTTTCTGTCAGTGTCGCAAAAGAAGATATGGGAAAGATAATCGGCGCCAAGGGTGCTATCGCCAGTAACATACGATCTCTTCTCCATTGTGTCGGGTATATAAATGATATTCGCGCGTCTTTGAAAATTAAGGAACCTTTAAATTTATAAAATGGAACCTAAAAATCATGGTATTTTAATAGCTCCTCCAAGACCACAAGACTATATTCTCGGGTCCACTTCTCCTTTACAAATTATTAGAGCTATAAAAAACTGGGAAATTTATTTACCAAAAGAAGAATCTCAAAGAAATGACGTGGAAGATTTTCTTATCTGTACCACAATGTCTGCATTACATAATTTAGAATCTAATCTAAATTATCTTATGGCTACTAATCAGCTCTGGGACGAAGCTTTAAATTTCTTTCATAACAATGGTTATATTCAAGATGGTTCTTTTAAATTATCTGATCGCTTTAATGCTAAATTAAACGGAACTGAATCTTATAGAGGAAATTACCAAAATGTAGTAGGAGATTGTTTACGAAGAGATGGAATTCTTCCGGAAAAGGACTGGCCTGTACGAAATGATATGAGGTGGACTGAATATTATAGTAATATTCCTATAAACTTATTTGCAAAAGCAAGAAAAGCTCTCTGGTTTCTAAATATTCAATATCAATGGGTACCAAGATCCAATTTTAAGTCAATTTTACCCCTTTCCCCGATCCAAGTGGCAACGGCCGTATGTCCGGGTTGGAATAAAGATCAAATTGTAAATAAATGTTCTGGGTTGAGTATTTCTCACGCTACTTTAGTTTATGGCTTTGATATTATGAATAATTGGCTTAATTTAGACCATTATCCACCTTTTAAGCAGATTTTAGCCTCAGACTATGAATTCCCCATTAATATGCAATATATCGTCACAGTGAAGCCTGTAACCCTTAGAAACGGCATGTATGGAGCGAATGTACTTCAACTTCAAAAGGATTTAAATAAATTAGGCTTTAATTTAAAAGAAGACTCAGACTTTGGTCCAAAGACAGAAGGAGCAACCCGGAACTTTCAAATTAAACAAGGATTAGGGGTAGATGGAATAGCTGGGATACAAACTAGGGGAAAAATAAAAGAATTACTAGCGCCTCGATCTCGTATCGACGGATTATGTGAAGCCATAAAAACTCATGAAGGATATTTTAAAGGCTCTCGATCTTGGCGTAACAACAATCCCGGGAATTTGCGCTTTGTGGGTCAAAAGCTCGCTATTGGACAAGACAAAGATAATTTCTGCATTTTCGTCACTTACGACGACGGCTACCAAACACTAAAAGAAATGCTGGTGAACGCCTGCACAGGAAAATCCGCAGTCTATAACCCCAACATGACCCTCTTGCAATTCTTCCAAAAATACGCGCCAGCTAGCGACAACAACATTCCTACGGTTTACGCAAAATTCGTCGCTGATAAGCTGAGTGTTTCTACCCAAATAAAGATCAAAGAACTACTATGACCCAAAAATGTAAACAATGTAAAAAAAAGTTTATTCAAACTAGACGTAGAAAATCTTTTTGTACACAAAATTGTGCGGTTGTCTTTCATAACAAAAGTAAAACACAGAGAGATATTTTAAAGAAAATATCAGAGAAAAAGTCTCCTTATTGGTTAGGTGAGAAAGCTGGGTACTTTGCGAAACATTTATGGATAAGAAAAAAATTTGGAAGTGCGTCTTCTTGTGAAAAATGCAAAACAGAAGAGAAGGTGAGATTTGAGTGGGCAAATATAAGTGGTAAATATTTTAGAAAACGAAGCGATTTTGTTTCTTTATGTGTAAAATGTCATAGAAGTATGGATTTGGGAAATATTGTTTACCAGTTTACAATGGATGGAGTGTACTTACGGTCCTTTAGTTCTTGCGCGGAGGGTGCCAGATATGTCGGAAGAAGTAAACAATCTATTTTGAATGTTGTCCACGGACGAAGGAAGTCTGTTGGAGGATTTAAGTGGTCGAGAGATTATTAGGTTAATATCTTTTAATTTATGGAAAAAAAATGGTATAACAGTAGAACAATTTGGTTGGCGGTAGCTCAAGGAGTTGCCGGAGTATTATTAGTAGTTTACGCGGAAAACCCAGCTCTAGGTTTGACCGGAATTGGCGCTGGAATAAAATCTATCTTAGACATCTATTTAAGATACGTAACCGTAAAACCTATAGTATAATATAAATACGACTTCTTGGGTTTTCTGGGAAGCACGTAGAAAAAACACCATAGAAAGCTTGGATTGCTTTCACTTAATTATGGTGTTTTTTTGCTTCTTTCTTCTAAATTTCTCAAAACCCAAGATAAATTCTGCTCCGGATTTTTAAGCCAAAGATGAATTATTCTAAAACAATAATCTACTATATCTTTTTTTCTTTTTTCTATTTTAGATTTTTTCATAAAATTTTTCTCCGGTCTTTATAAGGGACAATATTAGCAATAATCTTTTCATTTTCTATATCTTTGACGGCCACCTTTTCTAAATACATAGCCTTAATATATCGATCGTCTTTTAAATATCCGCGCTTGACCAGAAGGTCCGTAATTAACTTTTCAAAATTCCCTGTATCAGATATTTTATAATTTTTAATATAAAAAACATACTTTACAAAATACTCTCCTTCCTTCAACTCTGTCCTATTATATGGAAGTAAATAAAAAATATCATTTTCATATTGCCGAAAAGTTCGTGTTTTAACATGCCGGCCGTAATGAGCATCGTTGATTGAAAGGGGCTTAATTGGTATTGTTATTTTCATAAAAAAGTTATCCACATATGACACTACTTGACACCATTATGCTATTTTTTATATACTATCACTATGGCAAAAATAAAACAAGTATTAAAATATTTTCGTAAAGGATTTTGGCTTACAAAGCAAAACATAAAAAATATAAAATCTGAATCTAGAAAAGGTTTTGGAGGAAATGAAAGTGCCCTAGTCCGGCATATTATAAGCCAATGGTTTAAGAAATGAAAAATAAAACTTTTGTTTTCCTTGATATATTGTTTTTAGTCTTATTAGGTATTGCAATTCTATTACCATTTTTATTTCTAAATGAGCGTGAAAAGAAAATAATGACAATACAATGGTGTTTTGGTGAATATGAGGTTGGTGGTTTACCTATTATAAGCTCAAGATATATTTGCAAATGAAACAATCTGGATTAAAAATAAATAGGGGATTTTTAGAAGCATTCTTTGTGTTTGGAATACTTATACTCTGGGGACTATTTCCTCTCGCTGCCCTTATTTTAATCCCTATTATTTTATTTTTTTCCATTAACAAGGAAACAGTAGTGGAATTTGTTTTTGGCTATACCCTTGTTATGGGTTGGATTTATTTCATTCTTTGGCTTGGAGGAAAGATATTTTAAAATGAAAAAAACACCATTTAAAACTAAAAATTCTACCCTAAAAGCTTTTAAACGCATGAGAAATTTCCGTGAAGTTACCGGAGAAATAAAAGATGTCTGGCAGGTTCAAGAAGCTGATCATAGATTTTCCTTAGAAATAAGAAAAAGGGACAGTCAATGTGTAGCTTGCGGTTCAACAAGATTCCTTGGTTGTTCTCATTATTTTGGTCGGACAATATATGCTACTAGATATGATCCGGAAAACTGTATAACCCTCTGTACCGAATGTCATGCAATCTGGGAAATAAACAAAAAGGGAATATATAAAGACTATATGCTGATGTGGCTTGGAGAAAAAGAATTCCAAGCCCTAGAAGAAAGGTCAAGAGAAAAAGTTAGCCCATATTATGCCATCACTGAGTTTATGAAATTAAATAAAAAACTAGTTGAGGGTAGAGAAAATGAAATTCAATATTAAAAATTTAAAAAGCAAGAACATGAAAGAAAAATCAAAAAAAGAAATAGGTGCAAGTGTAGATGATGCAATAAAGGAAATAAAAAAGAAGTTTGGAGAAGATAGTGTAATGAAATTAAACCAAACAGCGATGGATATTGATTCTATTCCCTCCGGTTCATTTGGATTAGATATGGCGCTTGGAATAGGAGGATTTCCGCGTGGACGCGTAGTTGAAATATATGGCCCAGAAATGTCTGGTAAAACAACCCTAGCTCTGCATACAGTAGCAGAGGCTCAAAAATCAGGTGGTCTTTGTGCCTATATTGACACAGAACACGCGTTAGACCCCGAATATGCCTCTAAGATAGGGGTAAGCACTAAAGACCTCTTAATCAGCCAACCAGAGAACGGAGAGCAGGCCTTAGAGATAGTAGAGAGCTTTGTGCGTACTGGAAAGTTCGCGGTAGTGGTAATTGATTCCGTAGCTTCTTTGGTCCCTAAAGCAGAAATAGAAGGAGATATGGGAGATCCTCAAGTCGGCCGACACGCAAAACTAATGTCCCATGGCCTGCGTAAGCTTATACCTTTAATCAGTAATTCAAAAACTGTAGTAATTTTCTTAAACCAAATCCGCCAAATGATTGGTCAGATGTATGGTCCCACAGAGTTTACAACTGGAGGCAAGGCCTTAAAATTCTATAGTTCCGTTCGTCTGGATATGCGCAGACTTGCACAAATAAAAAAGGGAGAGGAAACTGTTGGAAATAGAACAAGGGTAAAAGTAACTAAAAATAAAGTTGCTCCTCCTTTCCGCCAAACAGAATTTGATATTATGTATGGTGAAGGTATCTCAAAGCAAGGAGAGATTCTCGCCCTTGGAGAAAAATATAAAATCATCACCAAATCTGGCCATTCCTATCTCTTTATTGAGGATAAAGTAGAAATAAGGCTAGGAGTTGGCTATGATAAAGCAAGAATATTTCTGAAAGAAAACCCTAAAACCGCTGAAAAAATTGTTGATTTAATAAAAAAAGACCTCATGCTTCCAAATAAAGAAAATAAAGAAGTGGAGATCAGTGAGGAAAAAGAAGAAGAATAAAACGTATGAGTAAGAAACTAAACATATTTGTTCCAGCACTTGCATTAGAACACCCCCACAATAGTGAGGATTATGACCTAAAAGACAAATTAGCGGCCGCGGTCGATCGGCTACATAAAACAGGAGATTTCTTTGAACCAGTACAAATAACGTCTTATATATTTATAAAAAATAAGAAATTTCACCCGGAAGCGCTAGGTTATACAGTTGAGGCTGTAATAAGTGGATAAATCTGTGGAAAACGACTGTGTGAATGTGGATAACTTTTTGAAAAATAAGGCTAAAATAATCCACAGATTATACACATAAAAGTTATTACTTAAGTTATCAAATTTAATCCACAAGTTATTAACACAAAATTAGAATAAATAGTGTATTAAAAATTAATAAAATAAAGCTTAAACACACTTTTCCACATATCCACAGAGCTAATAGTATTAATAAGTATTTATATAAAAAATGGAAAATACAGAAACATGTAAATATTGCGGAGCAGGAATGAAAGCTTTTTGGCATAGCTTAACTCCTGGACTAGTATCTGTCTTAATAAAAGCTATAATTTATGTGAAAAAAACAAAAAAGAATAAATTTCACTATAAAGATCTAAATTTAAACTATTCCGAAGCCTCTAATTTACAAAAACTCCGCTTTCATGGCCTTATAGCACATTATGATAAAGATAAAAAAAGGAATGGAGAATGGCTCATAACAACCCGGGGAGGAGAATTTCTAAGAGGAGAAATATCCATTCCTAAACAAGTAAAAATATTTAGAAATAAAATTCAAGAACATTCAGAAGAACGAATACATATTGATCAACTAAAACATAGGTTTTCGGACTTTGATTCTAAATTTGCTTATGAGTATGATCAGAATATTAATCTTATAAAGCCCTTACAATTAAGTATATTTCAAAAATGAACCCCCTATTACAAAAATCCCTAAACCACTACAATTACTTAAACGCAAAAAAGAAAGCTACACTTGAAGAAGAAAGATACGAAAATTATATGCCCTCTATCCCACCATACACCAAGCCAAAAGTTGAAAAGTTAAGTGCAGGAGTTTATAATTTTATTAGAAATTTAAGACCATAAATATATGAAAAAAGAAATTGAACAATTCGTAGAAGAAATACATCCAATTTACGTGCTATTGGACTGGAAGTGGTGTTCAGGGAATAAGGCAGAAAAAATCCCTTCAAAAGAAGATTTAGAAAAAACACTAACCGAGTTAGTTGGGAACATTAAAGGAAATATAACAAGTAGTAAAACAGGCGGACTTTTTGCCGAAAAAGAAGATAATGAAAATGAGCAAATAAAAATTGGCTTTGAAATGGCTAAATACCTACCACCAAAAGGTCGTATGTTATCAATATTTAGAAAATGCCACAAGAATAGGCAGAGCTAAATATATATGTCCTATTTGTAAAAAAGATATATCTTTAGATTGGTTTTTTTATCAGTTATGTATCCACGAAGTAGATTTATGCACCTAGGAATACAACAACTTAAATGTATTAATGTAAAATGACTCATGAAAATACTAAAACCCCTAAGTAATAAAATATCAGAAAAGGTACAAAGATGGTCTGAGATTAAAGAGGAGGCACTAGAGTTAAAAGCCTTCCTGGATGCTAAGGAATTTGAAGGCAACTGGAAAGACGCCTTCGCTATATCCCATACACAGGTCTCAGAAAGCCCCAAAGTCTTCTTTGTGGTGAATAAGAAGAAAATACGAACATTCGGTCACTGGTGCGTAATAAACGCCAGGATAGTCAAAAAAGAGCAACCTTGTACCTTTTCTGAGGGCTGTATGAGCTTCATGTACCGGTCCGAGAAAGAAGTAGATAGATTCGCCAAGATCACCGTAACCTACCAAACCCCCCTTTTCAACCTCTTTCTGATCCCGCGCCGGAGGACTTTCAAAGAGATCGACGCGTTTATTGTACAGCATGAAGTTGATCATGCTGCCGGTATTAATATTTATGGATTATAAAGTACAACCTAATAACTGGATAATGTTCGGCGGGTACCCTCTAGTTTTAAGTAGGGCAGAAGTGAATTTTTATATTCGAGAGGGGTACATAAAACACAAAGAAGGGAGTGAAAATGGAGAAATGGAGTACACTGGTAAATATCGAGGAAAAGATTCAAGTCCTGATGCGTTTAAGGAATTATAAATTTAATGGTATAATAAAAACATGGAAACAATATTCACAATAATATTCGTTCTTGCTACCCTTTTGATCACTTACATTGTTGGATTTAATAATGGCTCAAAAAATTAACCACATGTTACAAAAAATAAAACAACTATTGTTTAGAAAAAAAGAAAACCTCCCCAACGAATACCTCTCCGGTATATCCTACCGCCCAGACATCCAAGCAATCCGGCTGGAGATCTATAAAGACGTAACCATTGTTTACATTCAAAAACCACCTACTCCAGGAACCGAAGATCCTCTCACTAAACCGCGCATCTTTGAATACAACCTCTTCTATAAAAGAAAATTTTACTCAGACAAAGCCAGCACCCTTGACGAGCTAATAGAAATTGCACATAATGATATTGACACCGAGTTTATAAATAAACCTCAATAACATGCCAAGAAAAAGAAAACCAAGATACTAAGCCATGAAAAAAACCACAAAACCCAAAACTAAAAAGCCTTTAGAGAGACATAAAATAGTCGTTGAAAATCTTGGAAAAGGAAAAACACTAGGACAGTCCATTCTAGCTGCTGGTTATTCAGAAGCATATTCAAAGAATCCTCATCAACTAAAAGGTACAGAAAGCTGGGATACTTTAGTTAAAATTGTACTTTCTGATGACAAACTAATCAGAATCCATGATAGTCTTTTAAATTCTCATAGGCTCGATCATATGACTTTTCCGCCAGAAGTCCAGCAAAAAAAGAAAGGTGCAGAAATTATCTCTGATGAAGATATAGAAAATCTGTTTTTAGAATTAGGATGCCGGCTTCGTAAAATAGTGCATGGTGATCTTGCGCGCCATGTATATTTTTGGAGTCCAGATAATCAGGCGAGGGATAAAGCTCTTGAAAAAGCCTACAAAATCAAAAATAAATTTGCTCCAGAAGAGTACAATCTAAAATTCAAGGGATTCTCAAAAAATCAACTCATTGACACTATATTATCAAAAATAACCAAGAAGAAATAATGCCTAAAATAAACCCCGAAGTAATAAATTTAATCCCTAAGCAATTTTGTGATAGCTCCCTTTTTGGATTTGGAAAAGAATTTTTAACCGCCCTTTTTAGCTCTGGCGAAAAAATAACCGGATTTGCTTTTAATCCAATTCACTTCAAACAAATAGTAGCTGGAATGAATGAAGCTCTTAAGCAATATGAAGAAAAGCATGGAGAAATTGATATAGAAGACAAACCTATTATTTCCCCAATTCAAATGGATGATATAGGTTCAAAAGGTAAAGAGTAGTTTTTTGATACTACTCTGCTTCTATTTCGTCGAAAAAATAGGATTCGCTAAGCAGGGTAGTATTAGAAAATTATGCAAGAAGAAATATTAAGTTCAATAGATACAATACGAAAACGGCTTGAAGAATTGCCGGAAGAAGAGCTGACTGAAATAGCTGAAATGGCTGAGGAGTTGGAACAACGTGATGCTATGGAAGCCGCGCAGTATTATACACCAAACGGCAAGGTGGAGAAGTTTATTAAACTCGTCGGCTCTGATTCTAAATTTGTAAACATGTTTATTGGAGCTAACGGGGTAGGTAAAACGGCCGTAGGATCTAATATTGTGGCAAATATCATCTTTGGTCCACAGAATAAATGGTTCAAACATCCTCTTTTTCAACAATTTCCATATATAAAGCGTGGCCGTGTTATTTCTGATCCAACAACTATTAAAGAAAAAATAATACCAGAGCTGATAAAATGGCTTCCAAGAAACACATATAAAAATTTCCCTGAGAAACTATATGAAACTTCCAAAGAAGGAAAGTATTATGCTTCAAAGTTTATCTTCAACAACGGCTGGACTATTGACGTAATGAGTAACGAACAGGATCTGAAAAGCTTTGAATCCGTTGATCTGGGATTTCTTTGGATTGATGAGCCTCTTCCTAAAGATAGATTTCTCGCCTCTCTTGCTCGAGGTCGTATGGGAATGATATGTTTCTGGACTTATACGCCTCTATTTCAAGCCGGCTGGGTAAAAGACTGGATGGACGAACACCCGGATGAAGCGGAATATGTGGAAGCGGAAGTAGAAGATGCTTGTCTTGCCGATAACGCAGAAATATTGACATATCAAGGCTGGAGAGATTTAGACAAGGTTCAGATTGGGGATATAGTAGCCACCTATAATTTAAAAAATAGACTAATTGAATATCAAAAAGTAAATGAATTAGTTAAAAAAAATTTCTCTGGGGAACTTATTTCTACTGGAGACGGTCTTCTTTTCACTCCCGATCATAGAATGGTTACTTTTAATAGTGATTTAGGAGAAAAAAGAACAATAAAAAATATGCCTTTAGAAATAAGGCGAGCTGACACTTTGCGTCGTGGAGTCCGAATGCTAAATTTTTCCGAAAATGGTTATGTGGCAACTCGATTTGATTCCCCTTTTCCTGACAAAATTAGTGGAAAAGATTGGTGTGAATTCTTAGGTTGGTATATTTCTGAGGGTTGTGCTACTGGCACTAAGGGAAGCACCCAAAAGCATTATGGTATTTATATTACTCAAAAACACATAGAAAAAAGAAAGAAATTAAAGGAGTTATTGGATAAAACTAAATGGGCTTGGCGAGAAAGAAAATATGAATATTGGTTATCTAGTAAAGAATTACACCAAAATCTTTTTTCCTTAGGAAATTCGGCGCAAAAACATATACCAAGGTATGTTTTTGAGTACCCAAAAGAATATCTTCAATTACTTTGGGAGACACTTTTAATTACCGATGGAGATTCTAAAAAAAGATATTTAACTTCCTCTAAACAACTAGCTGATGATGTTCAAGAATTACTGATAAGATTAGGGTATAGAGCCTCTCTAAGAAAGTGGAAGCAAGGGGAAAGATTTATAATGGGTAGAAAATATTTTTGTGCTGATATGTATTGTGTTTCAGCTCTTAAACATAGATATTCCTATGTGGATAGAGGTATAAAGAAGGTTTTTTATAATGGGATAGTGTCTTGTGTTTCTGTTGATAATGAAACAATTATTGTGAGGGATAAAACAGAAAAATATCCTCTTATTACTGGTAACTGTAAAATCCACGGAGTAAGAGGAATTCTAGATCATAAAGCAATTCAAAGAATGTCTGATTCTATGCCGGAAGATGAAAAAGAAGCGCGCATATTTGGAAAATTTGGCCATTTACTCGGTAGAGTACATAAAAGATTTAATAGAAAAATTCATGTCATAAAACCTTTTCCTATCAACGAAAAAGACTGGACAACATACAAAGCGCTCGATCCGCACCCCAGAGTTCAAGACCATGTTTTGTATCTTTCTGTCAATAGTAAAGGTACTAAAATAGTAACCGCCGAACTTCTATCTGAAGGCTTAGTAAAAATGCTCAACTCAAGAATGATAGAACTGGAAACAAAAATGCACTTTCGCATTGAAGACAGAATCATTGATCCTTCAGCTTTTAATGATAACCAGCATACAAAAGAGCCAAGTGTAGGAAGCCAAATAGTAGATATCTCTCGGGAGCGTTGGATTAAAGGTAGTAAAGACCTCATGGCCGGTATAAAACGCCTAGAAGATGCCTTTGATTATGAAATTAAAGCCGGAAAATTCGTAAAAGAACCAGAAATCTTTATTTTTGACTCCTGCCCTGTTACAATTAAACAACTAGAAGAATATGTCTGGGCCGAATATAAAGGCACTAGCGCAGACGATAAACAAAAATCCGGTCGGCCGAAAGACAAGAATGACCACATGCCGGAGAACCTCCACCGACTCATCCTTCACGAACCAAAACATATCCCTTTCCAACTCCGCGAGCGCAACAACGCGCCTTCCGGTAGCTCGGGTGCTAGTGATATTGCTAATAATAACTTTGATCCTTATTAACCCAACCTCCTAGTTTTTAATGCAAATGGAAATAAATAAAATAATACAAGGCGACTGTATCAAGTTTATGCGGACACTTCCCGACAAGTGTATTGACCTAATTTTAACAGACCCGCCCTACAACGCAAAAGATATTGGTCCAAATAAAAGGAAATATATCGTAGGGCAAATGCAACTTCCTCTGAAAGAATATATTAAATTTTGCCAAGATTGGTTCAAGGAGGCGAACCGAGTGGCCAAGCGAATTGTTTTTACTCCCGGTATTGCGAATATCTGCTACTACCCGCAACCTGATTGGATTGCCTGTTGGCATAAACCCGCCGCAGTTTCTTTTAATCGCTTTGGAGGATTTAATGCTTGGGAACCGGTAATGCTTTATGGTAAAATACCTAAAGGAAACCGACTACCGCAAGATTACTTACTTGAAAATACAATGAACTTTTCTAAAGGTGCGGAAAAAGAACATCCGTGTCCTAAACCTTTGGTCCTAATGCAACGCCTCGTTCAAATTTTTTCAAAAGAAGGAGAACTTGTTTTTGACCCATTTAACGGAAGCGGAACAACTTGCGTGGCGGCTAAATCTCTTAAAAGAAATTATCTAGGAATTGATATATCAAAAAAATATAATGAAATCGCCAAAGGTCGTATAAAATCAATATCAAATACACTTTTTTAGATACAAAATAACAACACAAGATGAACCTCCTAAAAAACATAATAGAATACTTTGAACTAAACAAAATGATAGAACTCCCAGACGACACTAGCTTTGCTGTTATTGTTATCCCACTAATTATTTTCTGGCTAATGTTTATCCTATTTTTACTTTATAAGATTTATCTATGGGGTTTGATATGATATATTTAAATAAACAGTCCTTTGTCAAGGAGGAGACGTGAGGAGACTCGTAGCAGTGTTCGTGGTCGCTGGCGTCGTAGTACTCTACTTCCGCTTCACCGACGAAAGGAGGTGGTGGGAATGAGCGCAATCATTCCAGTACCCGAAATGTACATCACTGTCTGCCAGTGGTTTCAGTGGCACGAAGGTGGTGTGATGTTGAGTATCGGGGACAAGCAGTTCGCGCTGACGGAGTTTCACTTCAACAACTGGAATTTCACGAACCCGTCCATTGGATTTGTGAGTGAATTTCAGGACTACTTTCCGTCTGTGGTTGTCGGGGTGGAATGTAGGACCTGTCCCCAGTGCGAACAGAAGCTCCGATCCATTGTGGACAATGAAATCGTAGAGGCGCATGGTATTCCTCCGACGGCCTCCTAAGGAGGTGATCATTCTTGTGCTGGACTAATCCTCCAGCGGGTCCGGGGCGTACCTTAAAACGCCCTTTTGTTTTTTAAAAAGTTATTCAGTAGTTATCCACACTTTTAATTTTTGTTAATTATCCTTTTAGTTATATAATAAAAGTAATACATAACCCGCGAAATCCTCGTTAGGATTTTTTTATTATTAATTTTTTAAAAATATGAGTAAAAAATTAGAAAAAATATTTCATAAAGCGGCAGGGACAGCCCCATCTCCTTTTCAAATAGTTCGTAGAAATATAACAACAATAGGATCTTCAGTAAAAAGGAAAGTACAAAATATATCCTCTAAAATAATGGCCCCTCAGGTTAATGTTATGAAAAAGCATGATGAAAAAATGAAAGAGATGGAAAGAAAAGCTAAAGCTGGAGAATTTAATTAAGAAATTTTATGTCAAATAAATATTTACAATCTGGTAAAAAGAAGAAGAAAAAAAAACTTTCTCATAAGCGAAGAGTATTAAATTATTCTACTGGTGTCACACCTCGTAAAAGAAATATTGAAATGGCTACTAAGAGAATGGAAGAACAGAGAGAGCGACAGATCAAAGCCGGCACTTTCAAAAAGAATTTTTCTTTTAAATATTATTATATTTTATTTAAACTAAAAATCAAACAATTCTTTCAGAAACTATTTCATTTTAAAACAAAAACTCCCATCCCTGAGTTGCTGAACGAGAAAGTAGTTAAAAGTTATCCTAAAAATCCTCGTCATTGGTTTAATGGATTAGTAGCTAAAAATCGCCTCAATGTTTAAATTAAAAAAAATACCAATAGAGAAAATGGATAAAGATGTGGCAAAGTCTATTGAAGGTCCTAGTGCTTGGCCTCCTTCTTTTCATGTGAATGATAAGCAAATGCCGGAAATACGAAATTGGAAAGTTGGCGAGAAGTATCAAATAATGATCGAAGTGGAAATGAAAAGTTTCCAAGACGAAGCAATCGCTGATAAGCCAGCTAAAATAAATGCTTCGGCCTCCTTTGATATCTTGGCTTATAATACAATGGATATAGAAGATATGAGTGACGAGGAGTTTAGAAAATATGAAAGTAATGCCCTAAGACACATGGCAAAAAAATGAAAATAAAAGTATTAAAAAAAATAGAGTATAAAAAAGATTATCGTATTTACATATTCCATTTTAATTATATCTTTCAATATTTTATTACCGATAGACGCAAAAATCTTTTTCAAGACTATGTAGAATTAAAACCCAACATTTTTAATAGATTAAAATATAAAATCGGCCTGACAAAATCTCCCTATCCAGAAGAACAATTTAAAATCTGTGAAGAAATAATTCTTTCCGGCGCAATTAGAACTGTTGATGCAATAATCCACGGAGAAAAGAAAATTGAAGATGAAAGAGAAGAACTCAGAACTGAAGCCAGGAAGCGTGGAGTAACTGAGTGTAATTGGCGTGTATTAAAAACAGATAATGAAGAAGCAGTTTATCAATGCCTGACACATCCGGAATTTATTGTGCCGATGGTAGAAGGAGAAGCACCTTTTCATCCAAGAGAAGCAGTGCTTTCTCCATATAAATAAATATGGCAAAAACAGAAAAAGTAAAAATCAAATACACCGACATAGAAAGAGAAATAGTGGAGGGAGAAAATATCATCTCTGATATTATTGACGTTAAAACTCAAGAAGCATTGGTTCGCCAAATAGAATCTGAGTATCAAGTGGCCTTTCCTTTTAACCAAGCTAAGCGTATAAAAAATCTTGCTAGACTAAAACTCTACAATAACCAAATGAGAGATGATAAAGCTGTTGGTGATCCACTTATGTTTACAGTAATGAACACAGTTTTAGCTGATCTTTATGATGATAGATTAATGTCCTCCTGGGAGGGCCGAGGTGGCCGGGGAGACGAAGACGTGGAAGATAATCTAAACGCTATGTCTGAATTTGACTATGATGTAATGCAAAAGTCTCAGACTGACTATCTTTGGGATTGGGACACCTTATTCTTTGGCCGAGGATTACTTTTATTAATGGAATTTAATCGGGATAAAATGTGTCCTATTCCAGAAAATATAGACGCGGCAACTTTTATTAGAGATCCTCGTGCAACATCTGTAAATGGAAATGCAAGTGGAAAAGGTGCTATGAGATTTGGAGGATGGGAAGTTGGCGCAACTTATTATGAGTTAAAAGATTTACCCGGATATTTTAATATAGAATCTCTTAAAAAAGGCAAGGAAGTAAATAATGATTTAGTAGAAGAGCTTCGCTCGGCTCACAAACAGGCGCAAGGGCTAGAAGACTTCTCAGAAAAAGAAGAAGGACTTGGTAAATATCAAAACTACGAATTTCGCCTTCTAAACTGGTTTACTACTATAAAAGGACAGAAGTACCTTGTAACCCTAGGAAACTCCAGGAAGGTCATTGTGCGCATGATAAAGCTAGATTATAACGGTATGTGGCCTCTCCTTGATCGTACTTTATATCCTATGGCCGCTAATTGGGATGGAGTAAGTATTCCGGATATTACTGAAGACAAACAAAGAGCGCGCGCAAAACTTCTAAATATTGGAATGGAATCTGCCACAGCAGAAGTAACTCCCTCATACCTTTTTGATCAGACAAAGATTAAAAACAAAAACGACCTTAATCTGCGTATTAATAAATGGATTCCTGTAGATGGGGCGACAGACGGAGCAGTTACACCGGTCCAAAAGTCTTCTGCTCATCAATTTGCTACATTATTAATGGAAGTGCTGGACGTTTCTGCTCAACGGGCCACCGCTGCTACTGAAATAAGGCAAGGAATACAAAGTAAAACCAACCGAACTCTAGGAGAACAACAATTAGCTACTGCTGGTGGAGATAAAAGATTTGCTCTTTCCGCTAAGATATTCGGCTGGAGTGAACGAGCGTTCTGGCTTCTTTGGTATGTGCTTTATAAAAAGCATTTTAAAGACAAACTAGATGAAAAAGTTATTAGAATTCACGGTGCTATGGCTCCTATTTGGCGAGAACTTACCCGAGAAAATATAATCTCCACCGTAGACCCAGATGTCAAAATAGAATCAAAAGTACTTTCTGAAGCAAAGCGACAACGAGAACAACAGAATTTTAATGGATATCTTTCTATTACTCTTCAAGATCCAACTGCTAATAGAAGATTTTTACAAAAGAAAGCGGCTAGACTAAATGGCCTAACTAAGGAAGAAGTGGATCTTGCCTTTCCTCCAACTGTAGATGAACTACAAGCTGAAGATGAAAATATTTTATTAAATGATAGAAAACAAATTTATGCTTCTATAACTGATGATCATTTAACTCATATTGATATTCACTCTAAAGCAAATCAAAACGCTTGGAGCTTGTCGCATATTCAAATGCACAAAATTCTTATGGTCCAAAAACGTGACCGCCCTGACTTATTTCCACCCCCACAAGGATTACAAATTAAAGGTGCACCGACACCGGGACAGGAAGAGACACCTGAGCCGTCCGGTTTAGTACAATAATATGGGAAAAAAAATAACAAAATCAAATAGTGCAGATGCTTCAAAGATAGAAATACTACGAACTGGCCAGCAAACAGAATTTTGGCGACTTATTGTAGAAGCAATAGAAGAAAGTAAGGCACATATTCAAAAACAAATGGATGGGAATGATATTTTAGATCTTCCACCAGAGCAATATAAGATGGTGAATGAACTTTTTAAATCAAAAAAACAATTCCTAGATACATTAATAAAGACTCCCGAAAATCTAATGTCCTGGCTAGAAACTCCGCCCAACGAAAGACCAAAAGAATTTGATCCTTACGAAAAATGATAGCTCATTAAAATAAAATAACCCGCATTGTATACCCAGACTTGTTATCCACATTTGCGTTGATAATAAGTCTGGGTATATAATTACCCTATATTATCCGTCTGAAATTTCAGTTTTCTCGCCATTTCTGAAATTTCATGCTAACTAAAAACACTATGGCAGACAAAACAAACGCCACTCCGGATCAAGAGTATAACGATGATGGAACTAAAAATCCTGATTACGTTGCTCCAGCCGGTAGTGAGGGTGCCGAAGCCGACACCGAAAATAAAGGCAAAGAAGAAGAAGAAAAGGATGAAGATGAGGAGGAAGATGAATTTGATGACACTATTGACCCTGAAAAACCTCCTGAAATACCTATCAGAACAAGCGTAGCTCAGCATATTATTGCTCGTAAAAACAAGCAGATAGAAAAACTTAAGTCTAAAAAAGACGAAGAGGAAGCTGGGTACGAAGAAGACGATACAGAAGATGACCCTAATGACACAAGTAGTGTAATTAGAAAAGAAGTGAGTAAGGCTGTTGCTCCACTTTTAGGCAAGCTGGCCAGTGATGCAGATGAAGCTGAATTTCAAGCTCTCATCCAAGCAGAACCGGAAGCTAAAAAATTCACGAATCATATTAAAGCATATATGGCTCATGAAGCTTGGAAAGGAGTACCACCATCCGCTATTTATCATCACTTAGCCTGGAATGCCGCCCAAGCTCTCGGTGCGAAAAGAAAAGCGGCCGCAGAACTTGAGGCTAAGCAAAGTAAAGGGGGCGGTAGAAGTATTCATGAACAAGGAAAAGTAGGAGATCTACCTTCCGCAGAAGACATCCAGAACATGAGTGAAGAAGAATTTTCCCAAATGGAAAAAGATGTCGCGCGAGGAAAGTTTCTCAAGAAGTAATTAAAAACTAAAAAGCAAGCTGGAGCTTATGTCCGATACTCCCAGCTGAAAAAAAATGGCTGATACAACGACGACTGAAGTTTCTTCTGGCGTAAATAGTTTTTACGACCGAAGAATGCTAAATGCGGCGCGTCCGCTTTTAGTGCATGTTAAATGGGGACAAGTTAGAGATATTCCCCGCAATAATTCAACTGTGATTAAATTCCGCAGATATGGATTATTGACCGCAAATACCACCGCTCTAACAGAAGGAGTAACGCCATCCGGCACAGCTCTCTCTGTAACTGATATTTCCGCAACCGTAGCTCAGTATGGTGACTTTGTCACTCTTACTGACGTTTTACAATTTTCAACCCTTGACCCATTGCTTTCTGAAACAGCAAAGCTTTTAGGACAACAGGCTGGAAATTCCCTAGACCAAATTGCTCGTGATGTTTTAGTGGCTGGTTCGACTGTACAGTACGCTTCAAGCGCTACTACTACAGATACTGTAACCTCTTCTATGACATTAACTCGCGATGAGGTTCGTGAAGCTGTGCGAACATTGCAAGGCAATGACGCAAAGAAAATCACGGAAATGATTAATCCAAAAGACGCCTTTGATACTTCCCCTATCAATGCCGCTTATATTGGTATTATTTCTCACAACACCCTTTATGACCTAAAGGACGAAACTGGTTTCGTAGCTGTGGAAAATTACGCTAGTCAAGCGAATGTGATGGAAGGAGAAGTTGGCGCTTTGGATGATGTTCGTTTCGTTATGACTACAAACGCATCTACAACTGCAGGTTCTTTGACGACTGTGCATAGGACTATGATTCTTGCGCAGGACTTTTATGGAATCTCCAGAATTTCCGGCGAGGCAATGACTAACATCATCAAGCCTCTAGGTTCAGCTGGAACAGCAGACCCTCTTAACCAACGCGCAACTTCCGGCTGGAAGGCTACTTTCGTATGTAAGCGCTTGAATGAGAACTTTGCGGTGAGAATTGAACACGGAGTAAGTGCCTAGTTGTTATTTTACTAGTTTAATCCAAATTAATTATGGCTAAAATTCCCAAAAAATTAGCTCCTAAAAAAGCTAAAGTAAAAGACGAAGAGGAGGAAAAAGACCTCCTAGAAGAAAATGATGAGTCTTTAGAAGACTCTAGTAAAGAAGAAGCACCTGAAAGACTAAAATCTTCAGCTCAAGTAGAAGAAGAGGAAGTAAAAGACGAAGAGGAGGAAGAAGATTATTTACGCAAATTTCAGTATAAGAAAGTAAATAACACTCCACTTTGGACTTATCCTAATAGTGAAATAGCAACTGACCCAGATAAGGGTAGTAAAGCTGAAAAAATGAAAAGATTTCTCCTATCTGAGACAAAGGTTTTCACTATGATTCCACTTCCTGAGGGTTCTGATCCTAAGGTGCCGTATTCTGTAACACTTAATGGATATAGATTAGACCTACCCACTAATACCTATATTGACCTTCCTGTTTCTGTTGCAAAAATTATTCGTCAATCTCTTAATCAGACCTTGGTGGCACTTTCTAGGGATAGGATAGAAAGTAACACGAAGCCCGGCGCTGATAATGCGCTTGGCCGATAGCCTGCCAAAGGGCGGGCAAGTATTATTAATGTTTGTTTAACACTTCATCAGCGAAAGCTCTCGCAAGAGAAACGAAAGTGATGAAGAAAATGTATGGCTGTAACTTCAACACAAGTAAAAAATTCCGCAAGTGTCGTCCAAATCGCTGTAGGACGATATCTAACTTCCGATACAGCTGCCGCCTTTACTATTACCACTGGCTTCAAGCCATTGTATGTGAAGGTTCAAAATTTAGCCGCCACTGGCTCAACAGCTGAGTGGTATCACGGTATGGCGGCGGATTCCGCTTGGAAAAGCGTAGTAGCTGGGGATGGTTCTTTAATAACCACTCTCGGTATTACCCAACTTTCCTACGGATTCACTGTTGGTCTTGATACTGACCTCAATGTGATAAATGAGCAGTTATCATGGTTGGCCTTAGGGTAGACTGTAGTTAGGTTTGCTATCGGATAATGGTTATGGTAGAGTTAGAGGATGAAAACATTAACCAAACCTTGCCTATATTGTGGCAAAATTATTATCAAGCAACCTACACGTTCTTTAAAAGATTGGAAAAATAGAACTAAGTTTTGTTCGAGGAAATGTGGTTATAAATATTTCCCTTACACCAAAACGTGGAAAGCGAAACAAAGAAAATCACATCTTGGATATAAACCATCTGAAGAAACTTTACTCAAAAAAAGTGAAGCACAACGAGGTGAAAAAGGTTCTAATTGGAAAGGAGACGAAGTGGGATATCATGGTATTCATGTTTGGCTTCATAAGAATTTTGGAAAAGCCAATAAGTGCGAAAATGAGAAATGTTTTTATCCTCGCATGGGCTCAAAGAAATTTTTACGAAAACCTTATAGATATGAATGGGCTTTACTAAAAGGCAAGGAGTACAAGCGGATTAGAAGTAATTTTATTCAACTTTGTATCGCTTGCCATAGGAAGTATGATTCTACTGGTTTTCTTTTCTAAATTACAAAATGTCGTGAACATGGTATCGCTCGATAGTGTACGGCACACTTAACAGTCGGGCGAAGAAAATAATGAGTTTTAAAGAAGATATTATTTCCGGCGTACGCAGAGAACTCGTAGATGATGTTCTGCGCGCCAGTGTTCTAACTTACGGAGAAGTATTCTATGTGATGGAAGACTCCGACACTAATTATCCGCTTCTAGTGAAGAGATATGGAGTAAAGAATGTCTTTACTACACTCACAGCCGCAGAAGATGCTTGTGTTTCCTCTCGAGGCGATACAATTTTCATGAGCGCAAACACTACCCACACAATTGCATCTGGCATCGCTTGGGATAAAAGCAGGATTACCGTTATCGGACTAGACGGCGGAGACCGCCTAGTCCAGCAAGGAACCAAAGTCCAAAATGCCACTGCTGACACGGCTGCGTATGTGATAAAAGTTACCGGTGTCCGAAACAGCTTTAGAAATATTAAATTTATTCAAGCTGGCACGGAAGCAACTGCCCTTCATGTTTTGGAGGAGGGAGGCGAAGGCAATCTGTATAAAAATTGCACCTTTACTTTCGGGGTAGTGGGTAATCTTGACCTGACAACCGCCACGGAAGTTCTTTGTGGCGCTGATTCTGCGACATTTATAAAGTGTCTATTTGGAACAGAAACCCTTTTGACTAGCGCGGCGCGAACTGTTTTCACGATTGATCAAGTTACAGCCAGCCAAGAGTTTAAATCAAACATCTTGGAAGATTGTATTTTCTTGATATCCTCAAGTTCGGCTACGGCGCTCTTTATAAAAGTTGTTGCGACGTCCGATGTGCTTTTCACCAATCTGTTTAAAAACTGTATCTTTATGGCTTCAGTTGATTCGGCAGGCGGTATAGCGCTTACAAACGCTGTCGCGAGTGTAAGTAGTCTTGTAAAAGGCACGCTTAACTTCGCCAATCCTGCCACCTTCAATACGACCAACTTTGCAGTTACTGCGGATCAAATGCAGGTTGTTGCGCCAGTTCCAACTGCCGCTACATCAGGTATTGGTGTTACTCCAGCGTAGTCTTTCCTAGTTTGTTTCCCTTGTTCCTCTCCCCCATACTTCGCCAAGGCTTCGCGAGGCAAAGGGAGGGGGACAAGTTGAAGCAAATTAGTATTAATTATAAATTTTAACCAAGAATTATTTTATGCCAGAAATAGCAAATATAAGTAAAAATGAATTATCAAAGACCTCTCTCGATTCGTTTAATGTTTTAAAATGCGACCCGGGAGCTTTTGCTGGAGGCACGTCTAACGCCCGTGGCGATAAAGACGGCACAAAAGCTGTTATGCCCCTATTTAAGGTGACCGGAGACGTTCTGGTGCGTATATTCGGGGTATGTAAGCTAACCCTAGTCGGCGCGGGAACCATAGAAGTAGGAGTGGCCGGCAACACAGCTGGACTCATCGCTCAAATCGCCAATGCTACTGACTTGGCTACCGGAGAAATATGGAATGACGCTACTCCAACAGAAGTAAAAGTTGGGCTTCTTTCTGGAATTCTCGGTCCGTACATAGTGACCAACGCCGGCGGAGCCACCTTTACTACCATAGACGAAAAAGTCGGCTCAGCTGATATTACCGCCGGAGGACTTTATTATATCTGCCTATGGAGGCCACTTAGCCCAGACGGAAAAGTTGAAGCATTATTCGCCCCAAGTAACGGTTAAAAAACCATGACAACCACAGAATTTGCAACATTGGTGAGATACAAGACAAAGACAAACAGTACCACTTTTACTGATGCGCAGATTTTGTTGCTCATGAATATATTTAAGAATGAAATTTCCTCGCAGATAGTAGAGAGGAATGCTGATTATTTCTTAACCTCTGAGACATTTGATTTAGTAGCTAGCTCAACTACTCGTATCTACGCTTTCAATGCCAATATTCTCGCCCGGATGCACAAAGTGGAAATAAAATTCGCTTCCGGCGACTCTCGCTTCCCTTCCAATTATATTAAAAATTATTCAGGCTCGGAAACAGAAAGCGAAATTGTAAAACATTACGGAAACTCGGAAGGGCAATTCGCGCATACAATCCGAGGAAAAGGAATATTCATTCTTTCTGGAACTATTATCGCAGTTTCCGCCGGTGGGCAGATATTCTATTATCTCTACCCGGCAGACTTCACAGCTCTAAACGGAAGCACTGACATGGCAGCCGATCCTTCCGCTTCTACCTTTGGCTTCCCGAGACAATTCCACGAACTTCTCGCCCGCCGAGTGGCTATAGAATACAAAGGCTCTCAACCTAAACCACTTCCACTCAATCGGCACGAACAAAATTACGAAAATGACCTACAACTCGCCTTGGATTCTATCGCCCACCGAGACGAATCCGGAGACATTATTGGCGACTCATTACCAGATAATGAAACCGGCCATAACGGCTGGGATTATTAATTATGCAACTCACAGCAGAAAACTTAAATTATATTTTAATGATTATTACTCTAATAAGTGTTGCTTTCACTATTTGGAGTAAAGTAAAAAGCCCACAAGATAAATTGGATAAGCAGGTGGCTGTGGATCGTGAAGAAGTAGAAGGAAAAGCACAAGTCTTAGCACAAAGAGTGCAATGGGAAAAAGAATTGACAGAAAAAAGATTTGGGGAATTTGGTAAAAGACTAGATGATGCCTTTGCTTTAGCTCAAAACCATACTCATTCAGTGGATGTCAAGGCGGATTTATTAATAAAAACAACCAACGAATGGCATCTACAAATTTCAAATAAATTAACAAAATTAGAAACTTTAATTGAGGAGCGTATTCCTAGAAAATAATGGCTATCATATTCAACGGACAATTTATGGGGCTAGCGGACAGCAAACATAGCGGAGTGGCTGGAAGCTTTTACCGATCCGTAGGCATTGACGGCCACAGCAACCCGGGAACAATCACAGTACATCAGAAGCTTTCAAAGGAGAGTGGCTCAACCGTGGACGAAATGGTAAAGGTTCGAGTGGCGGCCTCTACCGGCTGGAGTTTTTGGTTCTCGGCTGACTCCGGGAAGATCTGGGCTAGAAGCTCGGCAGGCGTATGGACTCTGGCTCATACCACTACCGCGGCCGCCGGAGAGCATAAATGCCTCGGAGCAATGGAATACAACGGATTCATCTATTGGGCTACTCAAAGCAGGCTGCATAGAATCGCTATAGCCAACGCTGACGGCTCGTGGGCGAGTGAAGTGGAGGATTGGGCTACTTTTGCTGTAACTAACGCCTCATACCATCCTATGGCCATCCAAGACCTGACCTTATTCATCGGAGACGGTAACCAAGTAGCTTCTGTGGAAGCAGACGATACTTTCAACAACAACGCGCTCGACATAAATGAACCCCTGATAATCAAAACAATGGTAGATTATGAGATTGATTTATTAATTGGAACAGTTGTTGGAACAGCTACAACAGTAAATAGGACAGAAATAATCCGTTGGGATTGCGTATCTACTTCTTGGAATACTTCAGATCCGATAGAAGAAGTTGGCATTAATGCTTTTATTAGAGATGATAACTATGTATATGTCAATGCAGGTCGCGCCGGCAACATATATTTCTATAACGGAGAAAAACTAGAACCTTTTATAAAAGTACCAGGCACATATTCTAATACTCAATATGGCACAGTACATCCTCATGCTTCCGGAAACTACAAAGGCATACCAATTTTTGGCTTCTCCAACGGCTCTGGCAATCCAGCGCTAGAGGGAGTGTATAGCTTTGGCTCATATTCCAGAAACTATCCTAAAGCATTAGATCTAAGCTGGGTAATTTCTCCCGATGCCACAACCGGAGTGGAAATCGGTGCGATCCTAGTAGCTGACTTTGATATCATAGTGGCCTGGAAGTCCGGCAGTACCTACGGTGTGGATGTCATTGACTACACCGCCAAATACGCCAGCGCCTACTTTGAAACAATGATGTTATTTCAAGAGAAAAGAGATGAATTAAATACATTAAGAGAGGTTTCCGCTTTTTATAATTCTTTACCAGCTAGTACAGGGATAACCTTTTCCTATAGTGTAAACGGTGCAGCTTATGTGGCCATGACTTCAATCACGGATGCAATTTTAAACAGAATAAAAGCCGAAACTGGTCCCGATAGCATCGGATCACTTCAATTAAAGGTCGCCTTTACAATTAATTCCAACGACGCTCCAGTAATGGAAGCGCTGGGGGTGGAAATAGAATAATATGACATATATTTTTGGAGTAGGTGTTGGAATAGTAATTATTTTTTGGATATTAAGATTTTTTTTGCGAGTAAGTTTTCAAGAAGGTTTTTTAGAAGGTAGTAAAAAAGTAATGATTCATATTTTTAAACACATAAAAGAAAAAGGTTCAATTAATTTAGTAATAAATGGTAAAAAAATTAAAATTATAGAAGATAAAGAAAAGTAAAATGGCAATCATAGAACCACAACCTCAACCCGAGTTATCTTACCTTAAAAACAGCTACAACAATCTGCGAAGTATTTTAAAGCGCGTGGGTTTTGATATTTTAAAAAGAGCACTCCAATCAGATAATTTTGAGACTGGAGTTTCTGGCTGGAGAATTACAGCGGAAGGAGATTTAGAAGCAAATGATGGAACATTTAGAGGAGCTATCACAGCCACAAGTGGAACAATTTCTGGTTCTTTAATTATCGGTTCAAACGGACTTATTCGTTCAGGACAGACAGACTATGATACCGGTACAGGTTTTTGGATAGGTAATGCCGGAGGAACACCAAAATTAAGTATTGGAGTGGGTGGGTCAACTACTTCTAGTCTTACTTTTGACGGTACTGATTTATCTCTTAACGGTAAATCTATATCTGATGTCGTTGACGGAGCGACTACTGATATAAACTTTGGTCTTTTTAGAGGAAGTAATGTTGATGGTTTAACCGAAGCAGTTGGTAATGCTACTATAACAAGAAAGTTATTAACAACATCAGTGCTATATAGTACGGCTGGTTCGTGGTCATTAAAAAGTGGGACATTAGGATTTAAGTCAACTGTAGAGTTTAATTTTGAGAATGATATTGAATACTTCGTAAGACTACAATCAGATACAGGTTTATCTGCTTCTGGCGGTTTTGCGGGAAAAGCTTATTTCTGGGGATTGTCTGAAAGTGGTGGCACAAATATCCCAGCTGTTCCATCTTCTATACTAGCTTTTGTAAGAGGTCGTGTATTACATGATTCGCACGTAGGATTTATTGTTGATTGGGATGATAATCTTTTTGCTACTTCTGGAAGTGGGTTGAGCGCCAGTAAAGGCTCTAGTCAAGATATAACTGATTTATCAGGTGTGGTAACACATACAATTTTTAATAATTATCGTATTGAAACTTCTTATGCTGCATTTCCTTCAATTTCAAATACTGGATTTATACGACCAACTGCCTCTTCAGGTACAAACTGGTCAAACCAATCAAATGCTTATGACGCAGATACTAATACTTATGCACAATCTGATTCTTCAAATAATGCTCGAGCGATTTATTTTAGTTGGGATGCTGGCACGACTTGGACTCAGGGACAATTAACAAATTTAACAGCTTCAAAAACAACCGTAACAATAGGTGGTCAATATAATACATTTGGACGTACATGGTCTGCTTCTGATTTTAGTGATGCAAATTTTGTTGTGAAAATTTGTGATGTAACTGCTATTTATGCAGACCAACAACTTTATCCTTTTAATTTAACCACTTTTGGTTTCAGTACAGGCACATGGGAAGAAATAACAGGTATTGAAATAGAATTGACTGGAGATGCTAATGGAGATTCAGGAAGCCCTTTTATCTATGATATTCGCGCAAAAATTTATTATACTACAACAGCAAATACTGGATATGTAAAATATTATGTAAATGACACATTAGTTGCAACACATACTTCTTCAATACCTAGAAGCACAGATACTCCAATAATTCACTTTGGTTCAAAACAAGGAGTAAATACTTCAAGTAGTCGCCATATTTTTTATAATAACTATAGAGTAAAAATACTATGAAATTAGAAATACAAGGAGGGTTTATTACAATAGACAATAATTCAATAGAAGCAACAAAAATTTTAGAAGGTTATGGGTGGTATCATGATGGTGAAAAAATTATCATTAAAGAGACTAAAGATAATCCAGACTTTAAAACAATACTATCTACTCTAAAAACTGGAACAGCATCATCTGAACAGGTGCAGAAAATATTGTTTTTTTTATTAAAAAAAGAGTTAGGACGACATCTTTAGTATTAAAAAAATTATAAAAATAGTATAATAAATATATGGCAACAGACACAGGACTAAAATACGTAAAATACGGACCATACGCAGAAGCAATACCAAACACTGGTAGTGTACCTTCTGGTCAACAAGAAATTTCCTATGAGGATTTTATAAATATAGCCAATACAGCACAAAATGATCCAAAAGGACTTCAATTAAAAGACTGGTTTGACAAAATGCGTCAAAATAATCCACAAGCTTTTGTGAAAGGATCTTCTTCTGGGCTTACTATGGTAAATGGAGTACCAACTAAAATTTCCACTATAAAAGAAAATGAAGTTAATGAAGCAGGAGTAGCGGCAGGGACTATGAAAAAAGTACCTGTTGGTGGTGGGTTTGGTTATGTACCTATTGGAAGCGCTGGGGACGCTAATTTAAAAAATATTGGAACACAAAATACAGCTAATCAACTAAATGCAGGAGTAGTGCCAGGTGTTTCACAAGGAACGCCAACTCCTTCTGCTCCAACTCTACTTAAACAAGGCACAGGAAGCTCTACGGCGCCTAATGCGGAGGTGCAGGCCATCCAGAAGCAACTTGGTATCACTGCCGACGGAATCTTCGGCCCACAGACTAAATCGGCTGTAATGGCCTTTCAACAATCTAATGGGCTTGTTGTTGATGGTATAGTTGGTCCTTTAACCCGCGCTGCTTTAGCTAAAGGTGGAGGGGGACAAACTGGAGGTGCGCCAAGTACTAGTGGAACTCCAACTACCCCCGGAGCAACCCCAACGGCTCCAATTCAGATAACTCCTCAAACTGAAATTGCTACAATGAATGCAGACTCACAAAAGATGGCAGATGCTATGCTGGCTTCCTTTCAAAAAACTGTCGGAACAAGTGTAGAAGTTTCCAATTCAGATAAGCTAATAAAAGCATTGACTGAATCTTTTGAAAATAAATTAACGGAAGAAAAGCCAAAAACTCTTGTAGAACAACTAGCAACAAAAAGAGCCGAGCTCGGGGTAGATCCCCTAGAAAATGATATCAATAGTATTGATGCTGAAATTGCTAAACTAGACTCTGATTTTCTAGCCTTACAGGAAAAAACAGGAAATAGACGTGTGTCGCTCGGGCAAATAAATAGGCGAAAAAGCGCAGAGGAAATGCAGTATACTCAAATGAAAAATGAATTGACTCTACAAAAAAACGCCCTAGCAAATCAGTTAAATCAAAAATATTCCGTATTAAACACCTATATGCAATACACTGGCATGGACTACCAAAACGCCCAGAATGAATATAACACAAAATTCAGTCAAGCTATCTCTATGATAAACCTCGTAAAGAATGTGGAGGAAACAGCAAAAAGTGACGCGGAAAAGGTAGTGGACAACGCCCGGGCCAACGCTCAGCTAATGATAGACGCGCTAAAAGGTAGTAATACAAACTTTGATACTCTTAATCCAACAACACAAGCTGAAGTTCAAAAATTAGAATTACAAGCGAACCTACCAAGCGGATTCGTAAAATTCGCCATGGGCGCTGTGGACGAGCCGGTAATATCAATTGGGTCCTCTTTTGATAACGCGAGTGGCCAAAGAATGACTCCGATTTATACCAAAGACCCAAGCACCGGGGTTGTGAGCGTAAAAATGATATCGCTCGGCGCAGTGGACGCCGGCTCTCCAAGTGACGACGAAGAAGATAAAAAAGCCGGACTAGAAGCTGACGTACAACAAGCTATAACCTACATGGTACAAAGCAAAGAAGAAAATGATTGGAGAGGATTTAATCCTGACGAATACGCGGCATATCGCCAGCAGATATTCAAAGAATACGGCGCGGTAGGAGTGACTAGACTAGACCAAGCAATTAAGCAAAAGAAATTCAAGGTTGATTACGGTGCCGCTAGTGATGTAGATTTTAGAGATGAGGATGAAGATGTTTTTAAATAAAAAAAATGATAAAAAGATTTCAGCATACAAAATTAAAGAAATTCATTCATCCTAAGAAACCAACTTTGGAGACTAAAGATATAATGGAAGAGGAAAAAGAACATGAAGTGGATATAAAAGTACTTCGTGGAAAAAGAGGGCCTAAGGGAGAGCCGGGGGATAGGAGGACAGACAAACAGGTTCAAGAACTCATCAAACCTTTAATTCCTAAGCCTATCCCTGGAAAAGACGGCGAAGATGGCAAGGAAGGAAAGGAAGGTAAAATGGGGCCACAGGGTCCAAGAGGAAGAGATGGAATAGGAAAAGATGGCCTACCTGGAATGCCCGGCAAGGATGGGAGCCCAGACACTCCAAAGCAAATCAGAGATAAAATAGAATCCCTCAAGAAAGGGGAGAAGCTCTCTATCCATGCTATTGAAGAATTAGCTGAAATTATCGAGGAACTTAAAAAACAAGGGAAAGCCGGCCGAGATATTGGATTATTAAAAGGAAGCATCCATACCGGAATAGGAAAAGAAATTCGCTTTATTGATGATGAAACACCAAGCGGAACAATAGACGGCGCTAACGCTGAATTTACTCTAGAAAAAAACCCTAAAAAGGGTTCAGTAAAAGTCTATAGAGGAGGTGCGCGCCAGCGAGTGACAGAAGACTATACAATCTCAGGAAAAACCATTACATTTATTATAGCCCCGCAAGTCGGCGAGGTAATTTTAGTAGATTATAGATATTAATATGAAAAAAAAATACATAGGAATTATTGTCTTAGGATTTTTATTAACTTTCGGAATCAGCCAAGCCGCCACCGTGCTTTTTCCATTTCAAGGAGGCACAGGTAAAGGCACCGCTACAGCTGGCGATGTTGGAAAATACTTAAAGATTTCTGACGATTCGCCTTTTACTTACTCATATGATACCCCTGCAGGCACCGGAGCAAATACAGCATTGTCTAATCTAGCCTCCGTGGCCATAAACACTTCTCTAATAAGCGATACAGACTCCACTGACGACATAGGCTCTTCTGGTGTCCGCTGGGCAAACGGTTATTTTGACAATATAGATACTGGTACAATCACAATCTCCGCTTCTTCAGCAGGAAACATCACAATTAAAAAAGCCGACCCTTGTTTAATTTACGATGTCACCACTGCAACTGATACGGATTTTTGGACAGGCGTAACAGAAGATGCTGATAGTGTCGATGACGACCTCTTTCAAATAGGAGATGGTACAACCTGTGGAACGAACCCGTTTCTAACAATCAACACCTCAGGCAACGTCGGTATAGGGACGGTGAGTCCGGTGTCTAAATTGTCTTTATATGATAATACGGATAATAGTGCGGTTGATGTTAGGACTTATACTGGTGGGCTGGACATTTTGAACAACGGAGTTGGTACAGCAAATACATATTCTTTGATAAGGTTAGGAACTTGGGGCGCATCTGGTGCTTTATCTTCTCATGATGGTTCATTTATCCAAAGTAAAACTACAGCAAATAATGAAATAGATTTAACTTTTGGGCGATATTTGTCAACAGGGGAAATTAATAACTATGTGACAATCAAAAACGGTGGCAACGTCGGTATCGGGACGACGGCACCTCAGAGAAAACTCGATGTAAATGGGAGCATAGTTGTAGGCTCACCTTCACAAGGGACAAATAATCCTTTTGGTATCGCTGATTTCTTATCAGATTCTGGTTGGGATGAATCTAGAGTTGTAATTCCCTCGACAACAGACCAAAATCCAAGACTTGCATTTTTTAGAACTACTGGTAGTGGAAATAATGCCACTGCGTTTCAGATAAAAACGGATACTTCTAAATTTTATATAGAACGTGCAAGCGGATTCGATATATCTTCTGGCTCACCTTCCTATTCTCAGCTTTTGACAATAGCCAACGACGGCAACGTCGGTATT
>Ga0100403_1000553_pt1 | contig 37074 bp, 54 predicted proteins | sample CryGeymet201501t_FD_83663 | JGI IMG/M metagenome (GOLD analysis project Ga0100403, IMG submission 83663) | Groundwater microbial communities from Crystal Geyser aquifers in Utah, USA - Crystal Geyser metaG 2015-01t | ecosystem: Environmental > Aquatic > Deep subsurface > Groundwater | place... | reverse complement strand
GTGGTGTTCCGGTCCGAACGGAGGCGCGGCAAGTGCTGCCAGCGAAAGGCAGAAACGGTCCTTCGTGGTAACTGTGTGCAGCGGATCGTCAGGCGACCGCACCGAGCCGCCCTGCTGGGCATAAGTCATCACCGGCGCCACCACGCCCAGCGGCGCAGCCCCGCCCGGCCGCTTGTGGAAGCTGTTGGCCGTCACCGTCGGTGCGGGCCCGTCCATCGCCGCGCCAGTGGCGCCGGAATTGAACCGGGTCAGCGACGGCGCGACCACCGTCTTCTTGCCCCTGTTGGCGCAGGTCACGGTGCGCAGCGGATCGTCGATGTCCTCAAGCCGCGCCCCGTGCGTCAGGTTCACCAGGAACGGCCGCGACGCATCGAGCACATAGCGCTTGATGCCCCGCGCCACCCGCGCCATCGTGTTGTCCGCCAGCGGACGCACCGCGCGCAGGCCATGGCGCACCATGATCTGCTCGCGCGTGTCAAAGATCGACGGACAGACGATGTCCCAGTCGATCACGTCATGCCCGGCCGTGAGCCAGGGCAAGAGCTTGCCGGCCTTCACCGCTTCCGATTTCGGGTCGCCATGGGTCGGCTCCGGCCACACGATCTTCTGGCGATCGAACCGGATCAGGATGAACACCCGCTTGCGGATCGTCGGCGCGCCATAGTCGCAGGCGCGCAGTTCCTTCCATTCAATCTTGCCGCCCAGCGATCGGAGCTTCTTGCACCAAGCCTTGAAGGTTTCGCCCTTGCGCTCCGGGTCCGGCATCAGCCCCTTGTCGGTGATCAACAGCGGTCCCCAGGTCTGGAACTCCTCCACATTCTCGATCGCCACCACGTCGACCCGCCCGCCCGATTTCTGGATCCGCTCGATCCAGCCCGGAATGATCCACGCCAGATCGCGGATATTCCGCTGCACGGGCGCGCCGCCCTTGGCCTTGGAGAAGTGCTTGCAGTCGGGCGAGAACCACGCGAACCCGATGTGGGCGCGGGCGAAGTGGTCGAGCGGGTCGACCTGATAGACGTTCTGGCAAAGGTGGATGCTGTCGGGATGGTTGACCGCGTGCATGGCCACGGCCACCGGATCGTGGTTGATGGCATAATCCGGCGAGCGCCCCAGCGCCATCTCGATCCCGGTCGAGGCCCCGCCGCCGCCCGCGAAACAGTCGATGATCAGCGGCCGGGTCATGCGCGAACCTCCCGATGTTTCACGTTTGCCCTGCCGTAACACGTTGTTTCCGTTGCACCGGTCACTGGCTGGATGTCGAAGTGATCGAGCGGCAGTTCGAGCCAGCGGATCAGCGCGTGCACCTTGGCCACGCCCACCACATGCCCGCCGCAGGCCATGGAAACATCCTTGCCGGTCAGCCCGAGAAGCTTTCCCAGCGCGCGCACACTCAGGTCATCGGTGCGGCGCTTCTGCTCCACAGCGGCGGCAAAGCCACGCCAGTCGAACCCCGCCAGTCTCGGATTATTACCCTGCATGGTCCTGCCCTCCATCATCGGTCAAAGTCACCCCGTGGTCGGCCGGCACATGGCCCAGCGCACCCCACAGTCTCAGTCTGGTTTCCGCCTTGTTGAGCCACCCGCTCCAGGCCACGTCGAACGCCGCCGAGGTCACACTGGCGCGCTTGCGCAACACGTTCCGCGCCGCCTTCACGTCGCGGCAAATCCCGGCATTGACCTGGTGCAGGCACCGGGCGCGCAGGAACAGCCGCAGCATCGAGGGGGAATATTCCGGGGTCATCCGCGCATCCACTCGCCAAAATCCGCCCGCATGTCGCGCCATCGGCTGGCAGCATCCGGGTCGATGTTGAGGTCCTTGCGGCTTTCGATGCTCAGCGCCCGGCGCAGCACGGCGGCGGCGCAGGCTGAATCGCTCAGATCGCCGTCGTCATCGGTGGCGTGGCGCGCCTTGAGATAGGCCTGGAACCCCGCCTCGCCGCATTTCATCGAGGCCTCGGCGGCGAGGTTCTTCACCCGCGCGCCATCGTCGGGCGGCATGATCCTGTCCATCGACTTGCGCTGCTCGCGGATCGTCCGCCCCGCATCGGTCAGCAGATCCAGCACGAACTCCAAGTCGTGGCGCGCTTCGCGGACGAATTCGGCTTCCCACCAGCTCACCTCCGGCCCGAAGTTCACCAGCACCGCCGGCGCTTCCTCGCCCGCCCTGCGCCCGTCCCGGTCAAACACCGCGCGCGTCACCACGATCCGCTCGCCATCGGTCTCGAACACATGGCTCCACCGGTCCGCCCGCACCCGCGCCAGCCGCTCGCGAATCTGCTCCAGCCGGGCGCGGATCTGGTCCCTGGTGAGCGTGGCGACGGTCATGGCTGCACCGCTTCAAGATGCTTTTCATGGCAGGACGTGCAGACCGTCGGCATCGGATCGCGAGGCAGGATGCGAACGCGGATCTTCATCTGGTCACGCACGTCGCGGGCAAAAGATAACCAGTTCTGCAGCCCCTTGAGCCGAGCCAGCAGCGAGCGCGCCCGCTGGTTAGCGGCCTTTTCCGCCGCCCTCGATTCGGCCAGTTCGGCGCGAAGCCTGTCCACTTCCATAGCGAGGCTTGTCGGCGGGGAATTGGTCAGTCCAGCGGCATGGATCAGTTGCACCACCAACAAGCCCGCTGCGGTCAGGCGGTACTCGATCGTGTCGCCGTGAAACTCGGTTTGGCCCGCAGCCGGAATCGCCTCGATCAACCCGCGCCGCTCAAGCGCTTCCGCCCGGCTGACATACGATGCCGGGCCATCCGCCAGCATGGCCAATTCGCCAATCTGGTTGCGTGACAGCGACAGATTGAAGGCACCGGAGGTGACGTAATCGGAGAACTTTTGGTTGGCTATGTTCATCCCAGCACCCCCAGCGGCGCCCGGTCCTGAAAATCCTTCCAGTCGACGCGGCGGATCGACGGCCCGTCGCCATAGGGCCGGGCCAGTTCGCCGCCTTCCACCACGCGCTCCCAGACAAACCAAGCCGTGTTCATCCGGCTCGAAGCGGTGGGCCCGTCCCAGCCGTCGCGGTGCATCATCGGCAGGCGGCGGGAGAACACCCAGATCCGTGCCGGCGGCCATTCGTCGAGCCAGAAGTTGCGGTCGGCATCGTCGGTGCCGCAGATGGCGTTCAGGTTCAGCAGCATCGCCATCTTACCGGGGCAGAATTCCCTGAGCGCGTGCGCGATGAAGACGTTCATGGTCTCGCCATAGGGCGGATTGGTCACGATGTCCGGGCTGCAGCATGGCCCCTGCTCTGGCGCGTCGACCGGGAAAGCCCCCCTCCACGCGCCGCGGATCCCGTCGTGCGCGAGCCGGGCTTCAAGGAAGCTGCCGATCTCCTGCACTTCGCCATGACGATTGGCGGTGCCGTAGTCGGCCACGTCGCTCATCAACACATCGTGCCCCGCAGCCTCCAGCAGCGCCGCAATCGCGCCACGCCCGCAGGCAGGCTCCCAGACCTTGCGCCCGAATGCTTCCAGCGCCAGCAGCACCCGCGTCGCCTCCGTCGGCGTCTCATAGAGATTGAGCCCGCGCTCCTCCTTGGTCGCAGTCGAGGTGCCGATCGCGGCGCGCAAATTCGCTTTCGTCGGCGCCAGTCCCTGCGCCAGCCGGGCGGCGATGGCGCGTTCGGCCAGTCCCGGCGCGCGCTTCTCGGCATCGCGCAGCTTGCGCGCCTCGGAAATTTCCTTGCGGCTGAGCCCGGTGTCACGCGCGGTAAACCCGTTCCCGGCGGAAACGGGTTTTTCCGCCTCGCCCTGGTCCCCGTCCTGCGCTTCGGTCCCGGCAGGCCGTCCACCCCGGCTGATCTCGCCACGCGCCTGCGCCGCGTCCCATTCGTCGGCAATCCTGATCCGTGCCCGCGCCTCGATCAGCAGTGCATCGCCCTGCAGCTTCATCGCCTTCGCCACCAGCCCGGTGGAGACGCGCAGCCGCTTGGCGACCCGCGCCGCCATGTCGGCATGGGTATAGGCATAGTCCGCGAGGAACCGCGCCGCCGCCACGTCGTCATCGTCGAGCAGCCCGCGCGCCCGCTCCACGATCGCCGCCAGGTCCTTGCCGTCGGGCAGGATCACCGGCGGACCAACCGCAGCCCCGCCACGCGGCAGATCCTTGAGCGCATCCACGATCGCCAGCGCCTGAGCGTCGACAGCGCCCATCACGAGCCACCCTCCCTTCGCCCCTTCGGGGAGAAGGTGGATGCCGCGGTTCCGGGAACCGGCGCAGACGGATGAGGGGGCGCATCGCTTTCAAGCTCGCCGCAACCGCGGCCAATCATCTCGCCGTTCGGCCCACTGGTGAATATCCGCCAGTGTCGCCACCCCTGCGGGCAATGAAAGCCCCAGTCCCTCACGCGCGGGCCGGTGATGAACAAAGTCCAGCAGGGGCCGTGCGTCAACTCGATCCGGTGTGCAGCGTTCGCCCGCCGCAGTTTCATCTCCCCGGCGCCCCGCGTGGTTCGCACGTTGACGCCGCCCGGCTCTATCGTGTGCTCGACATATTGTCCCGACAGAAGCACCGAGAGGTTCCACCAGGGATGATCGTGCAGCGCCCGGTCATCATCGGAGCGGCAAAAATGGTGCAGGTAGATGTTGAACCAGCGATTGCGCGGAATCAGGAACCAGCGCCGCAAATAGGGATTATCCGCCCCGCCGATCTCTACATCCGGAGACCTACCGGCACCTATCGCCATGAGGCGCGGGGCCAGGAATTTGATTAACTGCCCCATCATCCCCGCCCCCGTTCCAGCACGTCCGCCATGCCGCCCTGTTGGGTCAGCAGGTCGATCAGGTCGGCGGCCAGCGCCGGCGCGGAGACATGGCGGCGCCGGGCCTCCCGTTCCAGCGCCCGGCGTGCCCCGTCGTTGAGCGGCACCAGAAACAGCGGCCCGGCCTTGCGCTGGTAGCGCATCGAATCGTGCACCTGCTTTGTGGTCAGCCCCATCCGGTCGGCCACCTGGCGCGGCGTCATGCCGGCCTCGATGAAGGCCCGCACCGCGGCCGAGCGGTTGGGCCACGCTTCAAAAGCTCTCGGCATCTATGCCTCCATCCGTTTCAGGCCCGTCGACAATCCGGCCGATCAGCCCGTCCTCAAGGGCCGCCACCAGCACCAGGCCGCACAGCTCGGACACGGTCAGGCCGCGCACCTCCGCTTCAGCGCCCAAGAGCGCGCGGATATGCTGGGTCACCCGCACGTCGATCAGCGCAGGCCCGGAAAACGAGTCCGTGATCATCCGGTCCACGGCGCCAAGCGTGAGCCCGGTCTTGCCGGCAATGTCCCGCGGCTCCACGCCGCGCGCCCACAGCGCCATCACCTCGGCCTTGAGCGAACGCCCGATGATGCCCTCGCTGACCTGCCCGGATTTCCGAACCGCCGCGAGCCCGTGCTGGCGGATCAGCGCGGCGACGGTCACCGGATTGGAATGGGTGCGCTGGCAGCTCGCATGCATCATCACACATCTCCACTCGTTACACGGGGTCCACTTCGGCCACCGTGGGCAGGCAGGAGCACACGCTCGACAAACCGCGCGTCGATGGCGTCGATCAGGGCTGTCTCCAGCTGGTCGTTCTTGCCCGAATAGGGCAGGCCCTTGCGGATCCGCTCCTTGGTCTCGCGCTGGATCCGCTCCATCTCATCCCAAAGCGGCCACATCTCGAGGAATTCGACGAACGCCGTGCCATGCGCCACAGCCTTAGGTCGTTGCGCGCAGGCCGAAAGCACCGGGAGCAGCACGCCGCCTTCCCAGGCTTCCGGCGCGTCGCGGTAGCCTTCCGCCCGGGCGATGGCCGCAAGTGCGCCGACCACCCGGTCGCGCCCATGGGTAGCCAACACCTTGCGAAATCCGGAGACCGCATAGATCTGTTTCGGTTGCTTGGTCCAGCTGCTCACATTGCTGGTCATCAGCTCGCATCCGGCATCCGAGGCGGCGCTTGCCGCCTCCACCGCCCAGGGCTCGCCTGCGGCCAGCGCTGCCTTGAACACGTGCCAGGCGGTCACCTTGGTCACGTCGCCATTGACGGCGGCAAAGGCGGCAGCCTGCTCCTCGCGCGTCATGTGCACCACCTGGCACGGCACGCTTTCGATGCCGGCCATCTTGGCGCCATGCACCCGGTGCTGCCCGTCAATGATGGCATAGAGCCCGCCCTCGACCGGCGCCACGAACACAGGCGAGAACCGCGACCAGCGAAAGCCGCTGGCGATGCGGTGTATCGCCTGCCAGTTGCCGGATTTCAGTTCGCGCTGATAGCTGTCGTCGACCACAAGCAGCGCAATGTCGATCCATTGCAGCATCGGCGCAGGACCCGGCGCGCTGTCGGTCTTGAGAAAGCGGGAAACCTCGATAGGGCGCATCAGCCTTCCTCCGGCTCCGGAGCCATGCCGAGCGCGTGCAGATAGGTGTCGAGAATCGCCTCCTGCTCCATCCGCTCGTTCTGGTCCTGCTTGCGGATGTCGATCACCCGGCGCAGCACCTTCGTGTCATAGCCGCGGCCTTTGGCCTCGCCATAGACATCCTTGATGTCATCAGTGATGGTCGCCTTCTCCTCGTTGAGCCGCTCGATCCGCTCGACAAGGCTGCGCAGCTCGTCGCGCGCGGTGTTGCCCGCGTCCGCCGCCGCCGGTGACGGCTTGTCCTCGGCCAGGGCTTCCACGGTGGCCTGCTCCTTGGGCCTGCGCTTGCCCTTGGGCTGACCGGGCACCGTCTGCCGCGACGCGTAAGGGTCGTATCCGGCCTCGCCCATCACGCACCACCCTTCCGGATTTCCACCACCTGCCCGCCCTCGGCCTTGCCGCTGCCGATCGCGCGGCGCAGCTCGCCGAGCGCGGCCTCCACATGGCCGGCGGCGCGGTCGAGCGTGCTCATCTCTGCCGGTGTCAGGATCCCGTCTGCGAAGGCCTGCGCCCCGGCGCTCATCAGATCGCCCGCAGCCCTCACCGCCTCGGCATGGCGGGCAAACACCGCGCCGGGCCCGGCGCCCTCGCTGTCCGGCTCCATCACGCGGCGGCCGTTGAGCCCGGCCAGCACCGAGGTCACCAGCGCCACGCCCGCATCCGCCTCGAGCGCCAGCACGGCGTTGAGCGGCATCAGGTCGGGGTCGGTCGGGCTGTTCCAGCGGCCCACATTGCTCTTGCCGAAATTGGTGATCTCGGCGGCCCGCTCGATGCCGCCGCAGCGGCTGATCAGGTCGCGCTGCGCCGACTTGAGCCGGTGCTGCCATGCCGTTGAAATGATTGTCATCGCCATTCTCCTGACTTGCCGGCCTGCGCCGGACAAAAGCTTTCCCGCGCCGGGAATTACCCGGCGCTTTTCCCATTTCGGGAAGCACGCAAAACTGGTTTTCTCAGAGCCGATCAGACCCCAACGGAGCCCGTCAGCCCATGACTAGAAACCCCGCTCAAAACCCCGCCATCAGCGCCCAGGCAGCGCCGGGCCAGTGCCCCGCCACCCGCCACAGATCCAGGCTTGCCAGCACAAGGCTCCAGGCCATGGCCGGCACCATGATCAGCGCCGCCGCCCATTCTCGCGAAGCCCGCACGTCGAAATCGGTCACGATCCACCCGGTGGCGGCCAGCATCGTGGCAATCACCCAGGCATCGATGAGAGCCCTCACCAGGTCAAACACGGGCAATCCCTCCCTTGCGCTCGATCTCGGCCACCGTCAGGCGCGCCACCGCCGAGCCCATGCTTTCGCCGGTCTCGGCGGCGACCAGCGCCAGCAGCGCGGCGGTGTCGGTGGAAATGTGAATGGAAACGAGATCATGGCCCGGCGCGGGAGGAGGCTGCGCCGGGCCATGAGTGCCGCTGGCCCCAGAATGAGCGGGGGCGGCGGCCTCGCCGGCGGGACGGGAGGAGAATGCCCCGCTGGCGAATTGATGTCCGATGACCTGGATCATTCCGCGGCCTCCGACTTCTCGGCCTCGATCACCGCAAAGATCCGGTTGTATGTATCGATGTTGATCGATTTCCCGTCGCGAAGCCGCGAGAGAAGCTTTCCATCATTGACCGCTTTGCGACCAAACGTGGTCTCTGCCATGCCGGTGACGGCGCAGTGCTGTTCGATCGCAGCGATTATGGATTCAGGTGTGATCATCATCGGCGCAAAGAATATGGGCAAAAGCCCATTTGTCAATGGGCAATAACCCACGTGCGGAGAATAGTGATAATGGGCTATATCCCACGAATGAAAGACGAGTGGAAAAAGCGCCTGAAATCAGCGATCAGCGAGAGCGGACTGTCGATGAAGGAGGTGTCCCAAAAGGCTGGAAAGGGCGAGACTTTCGTCCGCGACCTCCTAGAGCGGGATCGCGTTCCGTCCATCGATAATTTCCTGGCAATCGCGAGAGCGCTTCAGCGTTCTGCGGCCTCGCTTCTGGGTGAGGAGCCCCAGGCAGTGAAGGAGCCCAACCTGCGCAGGGTAGAGGTGAGCGCCTTTGTCCAGGCAGGGCACTTCGCCGAATCATGGGAGTGGGAAGATGAGCAGCGTTATCCCGTCTATGTCCCTGATTTGCCTGAATTCCGAAACTTGAAGCTGTACGCTGCAGAAACCCGCGGTCCATCCATGAACCGCCGATACATGGAAAGAACCGTTGTTGTCTTTCTGTCTCTGATCGAAGCTCATGAGGAACCCATCGTGGGCAAGCGCTACGTCATTGAACGCAAACGTCCCTCAGGTGAAGTGGAACACACCGTAAAGCTCCTTCACGCGGATTCTGATGGAAAGCTATGGCTGATGCCGGAATCAGAAGATCCCCGCTTTCAGGTTCCAATCGCCATTGAAGATGGCACAGCGTCCGGCGATTCGGTGACGATCGTTGGTCGCGTGGTTTTTGCAGTAACCCGCGAATAATTCGCCTCCGCCTTTACCCCATCAGTAATACTGGTGGGCTTTTGCCCATTGACAGAATGGGCAAAAGCCCATAGCGTTTCATCGTTCCCCTGAGGGCGTAACCGCCCCGACTGGCCGGGCTTGTCTCGCGTCCCGGCGATTTTCTGGAGAGAAAGATGATCCGCTACCAGCCTGCCATCCCGCCCCGTCCCGCCGCACCGGCCCCCTCCTGCCGCACGAGCCTCGTCGACCGCATGGCCGACCAGATGCGCGAGATGGCCTTTGCCGGCCAGACCGTCAGCTCCGAAACCCTCGTGCAGATGGGCTGGACCCTGCCGACCGTGAAGCGGCTTTCGCCCGACGCGATCGCGCTCGCCCGCCGCCAGAGCGTGCGCCGGCTGGCATGACCCGCGCCCTCGCCGCGCTTGTGCTGGCCCTCATCCTCATGGGCCTGCTGGCGCTCGCCACCACGGAGTTCCCCCGATGACCCCGCATCCCCTGCCGGCCCATCTGGCCACAAGCCTCGCCACCGCCTCCCGCGCGGTCGCCTCGCACCGCCGCCAGTCGCTGGCCAACGAACTGGCGCTCTGCATCGACGACGCCACCGACGCCCCGGCCCTTGCCGCCACCCTCACAGAGATCCGCGCCCTGCTGCTGCAAACGGGCGAAGGCGGTGCGCGATGAGGCAGGCTTTGTCGATCCGCATTGCCGAGTCCAGCTTGGGCATATGGCAGGACGATCCGAACGACCCATCGTTTCGCTCCGACATTTACGCCGTCCTGATCCGCACGATGCGCGATCGCAGATGGTCAATCCATCAGGACCCGGATGTGCGGAGAAACTATCCGTGCCTCAGCCCAGATCAGCGCCTTGGCGCGAGGGGATCGCTGCGCTGCGCCATCGAGATATCAGGGCGCGTGGTCAAGATCGAATTCTGGTCGACCACGGCACCGCAGATCAACCCGAACGGCCGACGATATGATTTCCACAAACTGCAGCGGATGAGCCACATCGACATGCTTCGCGTCGAACTGGAGTTCAGGCAGATCATCCGGTGGTGCAGCGCGCTTGCGCCACTTGAGGTCACGCGAACCGACGTCCATCACCTCACGCCCATGCAGCGGATCGAACGGCAGTATGCTGAAAGCTGGCACAAGGATAAGGACCTGGGACGTCCGACATGGTCATCCGATTCCCAGCGCAAGGGGGCCGACGCGACACCGCTCGAGCACGGGCAGACCGTGTGGCTCCCTGACGGCAAGGGACGCATCTTGCGCGGCATAGCCTATTGTAACATCAACAACATGTGGTGGGTCATCGCTGGCGGCCGCTTGTTCAACGAAGGCAGCCACAGCCTTCTGTCATCGCCGCCGGCTGACCTGCGCACGAAACGCAATCACAGACTCCGCCGCAACCGTCTCGAGGCGGAACTGGCTCTTGCGATCAAGCGCATGAACTTCCGCCGGGCAGAGACGCTCAAGCATCTGCTGTTTGGAGGCGACCAGGTATTCATGATCTGGGCGCGCGCCCACGGCGCCTACTACCGCTCCCAATATGCCGGTTACACCACCGACAGCATCAGCGCCGGAAAGTACACCCGCGCCGAGGCCGAGGCCGAATGCCGCCGTGTCCCGCATGAGCTCGAGATGGTTGGCCCGGACGGCGTTCATACCCGTTTCGACAGGAGCGCGGCATGACCCTGATCCGCGAGGAAAGTCAGGTCGAACTGGTCTGCGACCCCTGCGACCAGCCTTGGCCCAAGACCCACGCGGCGGAAGATTTCGAAATCCTGCTCGCCGACGCCAAGGCCTCCGGCTGGCGCGCAAGCCGCATCGAGGGCGAATGGCGCCACCGCTGCCCGGCCTGCGTCAAGGCCGGCCGCCCCATCCCCGGCAAGCCCACCCCCGCCGCCGGCCTGTTCGGCGAAACACTCCCGATCAAGAGGAAACCGCGATGACCAAGATCATCCATCCCCCCATCGACGGCCAGCACCTATCCGCCGCCAAGGCCCCGCCCTTGCCCCGCGCCGCCATCGTCCTGCTGGTCAGCCTCGCGCTGGCCTGGGGCCTCGTCGCCTCTTACGGCCTCCACCGCGCGCTGACGATCGGCGAGCAGCAATATCAGATCGCGAGGGTGTGATGATGACGCCCCCAATCCGCCAGTTCGACAATGTCGGCCACTCTCCCGCATGGCCCCTTATTCCCGCCGCCATGGCCGAGCTTGAAACGATGGGCTTTGGCTTCCATCCTTCCCATCCGCCAGTGTGGCACGACCACTGTCTCGTTCTTCTCCACGACTACGAGGTCAGAGGCTTTATGGTCTACCGGCACGAGGAGGCGCTCGCCTCATGGTTCATCCTGCTCGCATGGGTATCGCCCGTCTGGCGCCGCAGCGGCATCCACACCGCCCTGTTTTCCGCCCTCGTCGAGCGGGCTGAAGCACGCGGCGACATCCTCTCGATCAACAGCGGCACGCATCCCGACAACCTGCCTGCTCAGGCCGCTTTCGAAGCCCAGGCCCGCAACAAGTCGGCGATCATGTACCGCTATCCGATCCGTGAACACCTTGCCGGCCGTCCCTATCTCGATCTGGAGACGAAGTGATGAGCGAAACCACCATCCAGTGGACCGAACGCACATGGAACCCGATTGCCGGCTGCTCGGTGGTCTCGCCCGGCTGCACCAATTGCTACGCCATGCGCCGCGTCGCCCCCAGGCTCGCCGCCAACCCGGCCACGCCGCACTATCACGGCACGGTGCAGCCTTCCAAGGCTGGCCCCGTCTGGACAGGCAAGATCGGCATTGCCGGCGACGAGAAGTTCCTCGAACCGCTGCGCATCCGCAAGCCGGCCATGTGGTTCGTCAACTCCACCTCGGACCTGTTTCATGAGGGCGTACCCGACGCCGTGATCGATCGCGTTTTTGCAGTGATGGCGCTCTGCCCGCAGCATACCTTCCAGGTGCTCACCAAGCGCTCGAAGCGCATGCGGGAGTACTTCGCCCACGATGATGGCTTTGGACGGTGGGGCTTTATCGAACATCACGCCAGAAAGCTGGCCGAGGTTCCAGAGGGGCTGACGCTCGCCCAGTATGGCGGAAGAAATCTCCCCAACGTCTGGCTCGGCGTCTCCGTCGAGGACCAGACCCGCGCCGACGAGCGCATCCCCGACCTGCTCGCCACCCCCGCCGCTATCCGCTTCATCAGCGCGGAGCCGCTGCTGGGGCCGGTGGATCTGACTTGGATCGCCGAACCCGACGACGAGAAAGACGGCGTGATTGATGCGCTGCTCGGCTGCAACTGGATTGATGGCATGGGCCGCGGCGTTGCCTATAGGTCAACAAGGCCGGGGCATGAAGGTCGCGTCATGACGCGCCACGTCTGCAGTTCGACCGATGACATCCTTGCAAATCGAAAACTCGACTGGGTTATCGTAGGCGGCGAATCCGGCTCCGGCGCCCGGCCGATGAACCCACAGTGGGCACGAGACATCCGGGATCAATGTGCAGCGGCGGACGTACCATTCTTTCACAAGCAGAATGGCGAGTGGCTGTCCGTTTCGGAGTGCGAGGGCGATTATCCAGTCCATCAGTTCGATGACCACAGGTGCGTCCGGCGCGTAGGCACAAAGGCTGCCGGCCGCCACCTCGACGGCATCGAGCACAACGCCATGCCCATCACACCTTCGCAATCCTGAAAGGACACCCCATGGCCCGCAAGAAGCCAGCCGACACCGCAGCCGACACGCCCGCCGTCATCCCGGCCATCAAGGGCTTCAACGCCGATCTCACCTGCCAGGGTTTCCAGTTTGAGCTGGGCGCCAGCTTTTGCCACGAGGGAAAGGTGGAGTGCTGCCGAAGCGGCTTCCACGCCATCGAGGGCCATCCGCTTGAGGTGTTCAGCTATTACCCACCAGCCTCCAGCCGCTATGCGCGGGTGGAAATGGCGGGCGAAGCCGACCGCAAGAATGACGGCGACAGCAAGATCGCCAGTGCGGAGATCCGCATCGGCGTCGAGCTGCATCTGCCGGAGCTGATCGCGCTTGCCGTCAAATACGTCACCGACCGCGTCAAGTGGATCGACGGCCCCTACGCCAGCGGCGAGAAGGAAGCAACCCGATCGGACAAACCCGGGGGCGCTGCCACCGCATCGGGATACGGGGGCGCTGCCACCGCATCGGGAACATGGGGCGCTGCCACCGCATCAGGTGACTGGGGCGCTGCCACCGCATCAGGTGAACAGGGCGCTGCCACCGCATCGGGATACGGGGGCGCTGCCACCGCATCGGGCGACTGTGGCGCCGCCACCGCATCGGGTGAACAGGGCGCTGCCACCGCATCGGGATGGCGGGGCGCTGCCACCGCATCGGGATGGCGGGGCGCTGCCACCGCATCGGGCAACGGGGGCGCTGCCACTGCATCGGGTCGCTGGGGCGCTGCCACCGCATCGGGAACACGGGGCGCTGCCACCGCATCGGGAACATGTGGCGCTGCCACCGCATCGGGAACATGGGGCGCTGCCACCGCAACCGGCTATGAAGGCAAGGCGCGCGGCAAGGATGGTTGTGCGCTGTTTCTGGTCGAGCGCTCCAGCTATGGCGAGATCACCTACGCGTGGGCTGGCATCGCCGGCCGCGACGGCATCAAGCCCGACACCTTCTACACGCTCAAGGCCGGCCAGCCGGTCGAGGCCGGCTGACATGGCCCGGCGGCCGAGGCCAGAGCCCATCACGGCTGCCCGTGTCGAGCGCGCGCTCGACACGCTTGCCTGGGTCATGTCCAAGTCAGGCGCGGAAGCTGCCATGGCTGCACCGCTCTACAAGCGCCTCGAGGCGGAGCTTGTCCGCCTCACCGATCAGGAATCCACCCTCGATGCCGCGCGCCACCGCATCACACGATTGCGGGATCGAACGGGAGCGCGATCCGCGTAAGCTCCTGCTGCCGCCATTCCAGTGATCCGCCGGAGCCATAGCGCGGCCGGTCGATCGTATGCCCCATCAGGATCTGCCTCAACTCGCTGTCGAGCCCCTTGTCCTTCATCCTGTCCTCGAAGCTGTGACGGATCGAATAGATCTTGTGCGCCGGCGTCGGGAACAGCTTGTTCCCCCGGAAATATTTGTTGAGCGTCGCCGACAGCTCGTTTTCCCGGTTGCGGTACCGCGGGAAACCGGCCGGATGTCTCTTGAACACCTCGAGCGCCACCCCCACCAGCGGAATCAGCCGCTCCGACGACGCCGTCTTGATCTCGCGCGGATCGTCGGGGTCGAGCCGCGGCTCGATCGCCAGGTGCGGCACGTCGTCCGATATGCGGATGGCGCCCGGCTCCAGATTGGCGATTTCGCTCGGTCGCGCCCCGGTTTCGATCAGCGCCAGCACGATGCCGCGAGCCTCTTCGTTGAGCGTGGCGAGTGCGCCTTTGCGCATGATCTTGCCGGTGATCCAGTCGACCGCCAGCGGCGGCCGCGTCCGCTTCTTGCGCGACGAGAAGCCGAGCCCGGCAAACGGGTTCTTGCGCTCGTCTTCGCCCAGGTGCTTGAAATAGGCCTCGTAGAGCACCCGCAGGTTCCCGAGGTCCCGATTTCCCGAGGAGGCCGAATGCGTCGGCGTGGCGCCATGCGGCGGCACGATGCGCTTGAGCCAGTGGCGATAGATCGTCATGGCGTCGTCGCGGGAGATATCCTCCATCGCCTTGTCGCTGACCAGCAGGATGAAGTTGCTCACCGCCCGCTGCTTGACCTTCTTCCACTGCGCCTTCTGCCTTACCGATTTGCCCGTGAGTTCGTCGGCGACGATCTCGTCGCAGTAGATCTCGAAGGCGTCGCTGATGATGACTGGCGGCGCTTCCACCAGGCCCGCCACCGCCTTGGCCGTGGCAACCGGCGTTCGGTCTATCTCGATCGTCTCGAGCCGCGCCAGGATGTCGGCGATCGAGGCCGACTGCGCCAGATGCGCGGCGGTGCGATAGGTGAAGCCCAGCGCCTCGGCGCGCCGCACCGCGGCGGCATGGCGGGCGCGGGCCGGATCACGCGGCTCGGACAGAAGCATCGAGGCCCACAGCGCATCGTCGGCCGCCTCGAAGGCATCCCGCTTGGAGCGCGCCAGCGCCAGGTCCTGCGTCTTCAGCGTCGCCCGTATCCGCGGCGCCCGCTCGTCGAGATGCGCCACGCTTTCGGGCACGTTGCGCTTGTAATGATACCACCCGTCGCGCCTGGAAAGGTATCGGTCCGGATTGCCTTCGTTCCTGTGTCGACCCATCAACTCGCACCCGCTTTTGCCACCACTTTAACGCGTGAAGGACGCGATAAAGGTCACAAATAGGGGCACACTTCGTTGCGCGCCGTCAAGATGGGTTTTCCGACAATCGGAATAACGTAACAATATCAAAATGATAAGGGTCCGCCATATGGCAAAAAATGGTGCGGACGACGCGCAACCGCAACGAGCCGCACCAATTGATAATGCAGGATAATTTGCCTCAGTCTCACTGCTTAGGGCACATTTTGGGGCACAGTAGCGGTCACAGGTTGCGATCCCTGCTGGCCAGAAACAGTACAGCGCAAACAACGCCATAACAGGGCCGCACCGTTCATTGAAATCATTGCCTGTTTTCGGACGCGGGCCGCACCATAACTGGCCTCACCGCTCCCGCCACCGCTCAAGCGCCGGCAGCGACGCGGTGTCTCCGGTCTTGATCGGGCTCAGCGTGATCTCCACCTTGCCGCCGCATGTCCTGCACTTGAACGTGGCGCCGACATACTCCCGCTCCGGCCGCACCGCGGTCAAATCAATATCCTTGTGCACACTGCACCGCCGACAGTGACCGGAGAGCTTGTAGCCGTGCCGGAGAAGATCACCGAATGTCTTTAGCGTGATTGGTTCAGATGACACCGCTTTGTGCATCCTTGATGGCCTGATCGGTCCGCCGGTTCTCAATCTCCGCTCGCTCCAGGTTCGAAACCAATGAGCGGAGCGCTGGCCAGATCGCACTGCTGTCCCACCCGGCAGACCTTGCCTGATCTATTGCCGCGATCAGCTGAGGCTCGAGCGCTTCCTCGAGCTCAAGTCCGTAATCTGGATGTTCAGCGATAAGCCTGGGCGAAGGGAACATGACGCTACTCCGATGGATGATCTTAGCACAACGCGCCAGAACGCAAAAAAGCCCCCACACCCGGCGGGGCGTGAGGGCTCTTGAAACTCTACAGGCAGATTGCAGCCAACCCGGCGAGTCATGGGACCGCCGGTCAGCACCGGCGGACAGCCGCCGCGGAATGCGGACGGATCAGTTTTGCTTCATGGCATCGGCAATCTTGTGCAGCGTCTCCTGCATATCGCTTTGCCGCTTGTCGGCGATCGTGTCGGCCGAGGCCGCGATCTTCTCCACCGCCACGGCAATCCGCTCGAGGCATCTCAGCGTCTGGTCAGCATGGCGCGCATCGTGGAACTGCGCATCCTTCGTGATGGCCTGCGACGGCGTCTGTCGCTTGGTCCGGATATACTGGCCGATTGCGGCGAGACCGAAGAGAGCGCCGGTCAGCACCGTCATCAGGAATTCAGGGGTTATCTGGCCCATTCGACGCCGCCCTCTTGAAGTGGTTGTCAATGATGGCGGCATCGGTGATTGCGCGGATCACGTTGTAGGCATCGAGCATCAGCAGGACTGGATAGACGGCCATGCCCGTCCCCCAGACCTCCGCCTGGGCAAAGCCGAGCGTGATCTGAAACCAGAAGAAGCAGGCGATAAACGCGCCCATCGCTCTGAGGTGCGGCGTCCGGCGCCAGGACCCATTGATCATCAGCACCACGAGCCGACCGGCGCCGGCGAGAAAGCACACCAGCGCCCACGTCTCCTGGGGCATGATTGTCTTGAGCGGCGCGTAGTTCGGGTTGGCCTGGAAGAGTTCCGGACTGGCCGACAGCACGATCGACCAGTTCAGCAGCATCAGCGCCAGCGCCCACTCCGAGGCACGGACGGCGAAGGTCTGGCGGAACGACCGGGAGATGTGCAGGAAGTCCATCAGTTCGCCCTGCTTTCCTGCCCGTGCCGGGCGCATTCGGCTCGTGTCCATATCCCCGCGGCGCAGATTCCGACCACGGTTCTGCCAATCTTGCGATCGTCGCGCTCTGTCGCCCCCCTGGCCCCGATCAGATCAGTGCCGACCACGTTGCGCAGGCCCGGCACACTCGCCGGACTCGAATGCCCACACCCGGCCAGCGTCAAGACAGCCATCATAATCAAGCCTGGCCGTGTCAGATTTTTGAGCCGCTTCATTGTTCTGCCTTTCGATCGAGTTTTTGACGGACTCCGCGCCGTCGTCACGGATCACCTTGATCACGAGGAGGATGGCAACGCCGATGCCCACCCATTTGGCGACGGAAAGCCAGTTCATGACACCACCTCGCCTGATTGTTCGATATCTGGGAGATCGACCGTTTGCCCGGCGAGCGAATGCGTGCAGTCGCCGAGAAACTGGATTTTCCCGTCCCTCACGAAGGAGTGGCAGACCGACGGAAGCGGGTCGCCGTTGGCATCGCAATGCCAGTCTCCCGTCCACCGGCCATCAACGATCACACGCTGTACTCCGCGCACAAGGATGGACGGTGTGAACGTCGGCGCATCCGGATTGCCATTGTAGCCCCAACGCGGACCGGGGCCGCCAGTGGCAATCTGATGATGCTCGCCACAGCCCGGGCACATGAACGCAACGAGACCGCCCTCAAGGCCACGAAGCCTCTTTCCGATCGCGCCCATCACGCGCCACCCTCCACGGCACTCTTGATGTCCTTGACCGCCCCGATGATCTGCCGGCGCATGACGAGGATCACAATCAGGAACACGATCACCACGCCGCCTATTGCGGCCACAGCCTGCCATTCCATCCCGGCAAGCCAGCCGAGCCCGAGAGCGCCGGATGAAAAGACGCCCGTTACCCATTGCCAGATGCCAGTGTTCTTGGTCACGGCCTTCTCGACGGTCTGCGGAACAACGGGCTTGTCCACAGTGACCGTCTTCACCGGAACCTTGAGCGTCAGGGTACGTCCGACCACCAGCACGTCGTCAGGATCGGCACCATTGGCCTTGAGCAGGTCGCCAAGCGCGATGCCGTACATCGTGGCGATCGACCACCACGTTTCGCCCTTCGCCACGACATGCCGCATATCCTCGGAAATGGACCCGGTCTTTGCCGGAGCGCCGGTAGGAGCGGGTGCCGGCGGCGGGGATGCTTTCTTTTGAACCTTGGCCCACCATGCTTGAACATCGAAGCCGGGGCATTGCGTGGGAGCCAGATCCCGATGCCCAACCACCTTCGCCCCGGGATATCGCTTGAGGCATTCGCGGATCAGCTTGATGAGGCTTTCGATCTGCTCCGGAGTTCGGTTGTCGACACCCTTGTTCGGGCCGGTGGCGCGATCGAGCCCGCCAATGCAGCAGATCCCGATCTTGCCGGTGTTCTGCCCGCCAACGTGAGCTCCGACCATGGATTCCGGCCTGCCCTGCTCCACAACGCCATCGCGCCGGATGACCCAGTGATAGCCGACCATCTTCCAGCCCCGGTCCCGGTGCATCTTGTCGATGTCCTTGACGGTCAGGTTCTGGTCGGCGAACGTGGCGCTGTAATGCACTACGATGTGCGTGATCTTGGTCATAACGATGTCCTTATGGTTGGCTGGCCGGGCGTTACGCCGTGCGCCCGCCCGTTCCTTCAAACCGTGCAGTGGAGAGTTCTTCATGAAACCGAAAACGCAGAAGCAAGTGTCCCTGGGTATCGGTGGTTTCGGTCTTGCGCTTCTGGTGATGATGATCACTGTCGAGAGCGAGCCGGGCGCGCTTCCCCTGGCACTGCTTCTAATCGGAGCTGTTGGCTACATCAGCGGTTGGATGCGCGAGCGATCGTCCAAGGCGAGATGAACGTCGGATCAGTGGATATCCTTGGCTTCCAACTATGCGGCATCGGCCGCCGCGATCTCCAGCCCGGAAAGAATGGCGGCAGCGATGATCAGCCGCACCGACCAGGCACGGCAAAGCACCACCCGCCAGTTGGCGATGGGTTTCATAGGGGTGTCCTTGTGGTGAAAAGCTGTTGCGCGAAAACGCCTGTTGTGGCTCTATGCCGCCCTGAACAAAGAGGGCCATGTGATGGATCAACTAGCAACGCAAAGCGAGTATTGGGATATAGAGTCCAGCGGCGATGACTATTGCCGCAAGCAGATCGACGGACTCAAATACTTTGCGGTCCTGGAGATGGTAGACGCGGCACTTGCGAAAGCCGGAGTTTCCGCCCCGCTTCGCGTCCTGGAGATCGGAGGCGGTAGCCAGTTCGTTGCGCGGCACCTGTGCGAGAAGTACCCGGACGCGGAAATCGTATGCACCGACATTTCCGCGCAGCGTGTCGAGGCGTTCGATCGGTATTTTAAAGAAGCGCCCGCGAAACTGACAACCAAAGGCGGCGTCGATGCGCGGTCACTCCCATTCAAGGATGAAGAATTCGACCTCATTATCGGTGACGCCATGCTTCACCATATCGACTTTTTGAAGCCGGCCCTTTTCGAAATCCGTCGCTGCCTGAAACCAGGGGGCAAAGCGATCTTTGTCAGGGAACCGATTGTCGGCTTTCTTGGAATGCTGACCTATCGAATGTTCCAAAGGAACCCTGCCAAGGCCCGCCGCCACGTCGAGATCAACTATTTTGAATATAAGCGGATGCTCTCTCAGTGGCAGTATGAGTTCATGATGGCCGGGTTCGGTGTCAAGACGCTCCAGTTCTGGCGCAATCAAAGCCTCAGTTGGCGGATTCGGTCCATCTTCCCGCACCTGACACCCTGCTACCTGGGGTTCATCCTCGACGGCAAGATCGACGTGAAGAACCTACAGGTGCAGGATTGATCGGCTACTCCTGACGCCAAGATCCCGCGTCACCGTCGTAGATGAAGCTCAGTGTTGTCAGGCTGTCAGTCACGATCGTATCCCTGACGGTATAGGTAGCAGCAAACTCGATCAGAATCGTGGCGGTCTTGTAAACCGTTATCGTGAACCTTGTCCCGGTCGATTTCGGGCCAATCGGTGCAGCAATGGTATACGTGCCGCCAGCCGCCGGGACAACCTTCCACCATTCCGCGATCAGCAGATCCGGCGTTATGGTAGAGGTGACGGCCGGCTCTGTGAAATATTGCTTCACAGGCTTCCTGACCAATGCGTACCCGCTCAAGTCGTCAAAGTGGTATTTGCCGCTTAGTCCGGCACCAGCGATGTTGTATAATGCGTTGCCCGTCGCGAAGTCGCTCGACACAGGGTTCCTTACGCTTATCTCAGCGTCTGCAATATCGCAATAAAGCAGCGTCCAGCCCCCCGCCGCCGGATCAGAACTTGGCCCGTTGTTGATTTCCAGCTCAAGGTTCCGAAGCTCGACACCCTTGGCAACGCCGCCGCTAGTGCCGGTGAAGTAATACCCATACAGACTGTTGCCTTCCCCCAACCGACGAACATGTCGGATACCGTCAACAACCATATTAAGGACTCCGTCAACGATAAAGTGCACGCCGGAATCGTTGCCGTATTCGCCTTGTTCAAATTGCAGCGTCTGGCTGGTCAGGTTTGTTTTCTTGATCCACACAAGCGGCACACCGTTGCTGCCGGCAACGCTGTTCATGCGGGACATGAAGTGAATGCAGCCGTCGATGATGATCTGCGCATCGCCGCCATTGTCTACGAAATAGTTGTTTTCCAAGGTGTGCAGCGACACACCCCCATTGCCGCCCTGCGAAGTCCAGCCCGATCCGATGTTGTCTCGGATATAATTATTAGCAATCCGCACATGGGCAGAACTTTTGCCGTCCCCGTCTCCGGGGTTGTTGCATTTGAACGCGCTGCCGGTCATGCCCTCGATGCGGACGCGATCAAAGACGCTGTTCCAAAGCCCCTCGTATTCGATAGCGTGGGAGCCAGCGCCCGATCCTTCTTCCTCAAAGCCGACGCCGGAGATAAGCCCACCTGACATGAACGTGCCGTTGGTGACGGAATACAGATCAAGTGTTGTGCCGCCCGCCGAGATCGCATTGACGATCATTGACGTCTTGTGACCAGCCCCGAGCAGTACAAGACCCGGCGCGAAATAGTCCTTAGCCGTAGGCGAGCCAGGAAGTGTGACCGTCTGGTGGAAGGTTGAAGCCGCATCGATCATCAGCCGACCGCCGGGATGAAACAGCGCAACACTGTTGTCGCGGGCGTAGTCGAGCGCATCTTGCCAATTGGCTGTGTCCAGAGCCGAACCGTTTGCGACGATGCCAAACTTATCCTTGATGTTGATCGCATATTGCGTGGCAACATCGTCCGCCACGTACCCCGTCCCGAGGTCATTGACTCGAAGGTATTTCTTCGCGTCCCCGAGGCTCAACGTCGGCAGGTTAACGCCAGCCGCAGCGGCCTCGGCAGCCGCTTGCGCAGCTTCGGCAGCCGCTTGTGCAGCCTCAGCGCCGGCCAGGATGGCGGCACTTGCCTGCTCGGAGAGCAGCTGAAACGTGGTCCCGGTCGTTCCGATCATACCCAAGACAGTCACGCCGGCTGGAAGCCCGCCCACGGCAGGGTTATTGCCTGAAGACGTTTTGATCTGAAGGGCGCCGCCATCGTTGAAGTTTACGGTCACAATTTCGCTGGTGTTCGTCTCGTAGATGTTGACGCTTATGACCTGGGCGCCGCTTGTGTATGAAACCGGGGGACTCGATGTCGCGACAATGGCGTTGGCCGTGCCTGCCCCTGCGTCCACTGCCTTGACGAACTGGTAGCCCGGAATGGTGTCGAGGATCTTGACCCAGGAGCCCACACCCGAATCCCCGGACTTGCGATAGGTGCCGAAATCCGCGCCGGCATAGACAAAGCCGGGGTTGCCATCGCCATAGGCGAGCTTCGCATCGAGCGCCAACAGCGTGGCTTCCCACGGACCGCTGAGCGTTCCTGCCGTGATGCCGGATTCGACCCACGCCCCCCACGCACGAAGGTCTGCCTTGTCGACATCGTGATCGGGTGACGAGTAAACGCCGTCGACTTCCTTGTCGCGGGCAATGGTGGCCATCGGCAGAACAGACATGCAAATCTCCAATGCAAAGCGCCCCGCCGCGGCAGGGGTTTGGATTTCAGGCTTTCGGAATGATCAGGTGACCGTCACGGCGCCGGTTGGTTGCTCGGTCGCGCCAAGGCCGGAGGCGTTGATAGCCACCAGCCAGAAGTAATAATCCCCGGCGGCAAGACCCGTGATGATCCTGCTCTCGCGCGTGTTGGCCGCGCCATATTCAGGTGGGGTCAGTTTCGTTGCGGTTCCGAAGTCATCAATGCCACTCTGATAGATCTCCGTCGCGAAATAGTTCGCGCTGTTAGGCGCCGTCCACTCAAGGCCGACCTGACCTGCCGCGCCGGCCACCGCAGGGTCCGTTACCGGATCGGGCGCCGTTGCATCTGCGACAGCGGTCCGGATCACATAGTCGGTCCACTCGCCGTAAGAGGTGCCCGCCCAGGCGCGGAGGCGGAACCGGTATTCGACCCCATCGGCAAGATAGCCCGATCGCACCTCGGATACCCCGGCCTCGGTCAGCGCGGTCTGCTTTGTGCCGCCCGCCGATGGCTCCCATTGCATTTCATAGGCGAATGACGTTTCTGCGGTCCAGGACCCTTGGCCGAATGCAGCCGTCACCCCGCCGCCGACCGCTTCCTGATTGATGATCACGTCGAAATCTTCAGGCACCGGAATATTGGACGCCGGGGCCGCAATCACTGCAGCGCCGGGCAGTCCTTCCTCGCTTGCTGCTGTGAAATCATAAAGCGTCGTCGGCACGATCATGCCTTCGAAGGCAACCGTCATGTTCGCCAGAGAGACCTTCGGCCGGCCGATGATCTCGACCCGCGCATTGACCATCTTCGGAGGGTGATTGACGGTCACGAACCGGCTGCGCAACACGCCCTTGCAGGTTTGGTAATCGCAGACCACAGCCACCCGCTGCGCCCGCTTGCGGATATAGGCGAGCTTCTGCATGCGCTGGATATGGTTGTGACGCTGCACGGCCGGGTTCGATACGGTCGCTGTGTAATCCGTGCCGTCGTCGATATACGGGTCACCATAGATCGCCGCATCGGTGGTGACGTATTCCTCATCCGGGTTCGTGAACTGCCCGCGCACCGCGAGCACCGCCGAAGACTTCTTGCGGTTCGGCTGGAAAATGACGCTCTTGATGTCGCGGGTTTCGACCGTGACGGACGGCGTCACCATCTCGCCGGCATGCACACCCACCAGTCCATTGGCGCGCTCATAAATGACCAGCTCTGCGGCCTGGTCAATCGTTGCGCCCACGGCGACCGGATCGGCATTGGTCGGGAACCGGAACCCGCCATGATAGCGCGGCTCCGAACCGCCTGCCCGGTTCGTCACGGTCTGATCGCAGACGTTCGCCGCGTTGATCCAGTCCGGCAGATACATGTCGGAGAGCTTCAGCTTGCCTCCCCACGGGCTGGTCAGGTGCAGCAAGCGGTGCAGGGCGAGGTTTTCCGAGTAGCCATAGGTTGCGGTTCGCGGATCATAGATCGCGTCATGCCCCTCGATTGTGGATGCCGGTTGAGGCATCTGGTGCGGATAGGTCTTCTGGTATTCCTCTGCCGTGGAGCTCTCGGCCGACATCATGAAGGTGGCGAGGCCATCGCCGCGATGATTGGTGGTCCAGACATCGAACCCGCCGAACACCGAGACCATCGGCGCATAGGCAGTTTCTGCGTCGAGCCCGCGCCGGTATTGGATCGTGACCTTGCCGTCGAAGTGATCGGGATAGGTCAGGACACCTCCTGAGATCGTGACGTCTTCGTCGTGCAGCCGGAACTTCGTGAACCCCTTGATGCGGTGCGCAGCGACACAGACGACGTGATAGGCAATGCCGTTGTATTCCAGCAGGGTCAGGTAGTGCCCGCCGCCATGCGACCGCCCCAGGCAGATCCACGGGCTCGGCACAGCCTGCTTGAGATTGTAGCGCCCATCCTCCGGCTTCGGCACTGGCGGAGCGTCGGGCGCGAATGCCCGCGAGATCAACTGGCTGCCGATTGCAAGGGCCGCATAGGTGATCGCGTTCGTGATGAACCCGACAGCAGCACCGTAAACGCCGGAGGAAATCAGCAGCGGGGCCAGAAGCGTGAAGACTGCCTGTGGCATTATTCAGCGTCCCAGATTGCCAGCGGTCGAGCGATCATCGGAAGGAACCCCTTATCGGCCCGGATCTTCCATCTCGAGCCGTCATAAATCCCGCCGAACTGGCGATGTGCGTTTGTCGTGCTTCCGATGATGCCGATCGACCCGATGCGCGCGGTATGCAATCGCACCAGCCCGATCCGCGCCGCGCATTCCTCGACCATGGCCACCGCGCCGCCGGCCTGGTCGATCAGGGTGCGATAGCCGGCCTCGCTGTCGTAGGTGCCTCGCAGGTGCGCCGCCGCGTCCGGAAACCCGCGCCAGGCAAACCAGTCGGCAAGGGTCAGGAGGCAGTCAACGTGACCGTCCCGCCATGGGCGGAGCATGTGATCGGCGACGAACCGGTCTAGTTCCACGCCGGCCATACGATGCTCTTGTCGACCAGTTCGGGAATCCGTTCACAGATCCGGTCCGGCTCCGCTTCCGGATTGAGCACCGCGGACCGGGCCTTCTGGTCGATATCGGAAAGCATTACGCCGCTGGTCACGTTGCGAAGAGTAAAGCGGTTGCGGATATAGATCGTGATGGCGGAAACAGAGTTTTCCGCCTGGGCCTGGTCAATGAAATCGACATCATCGATATAGCCGGTAAACATGACTTCGGGCGCGCCGACGGGCTGGTCCAGATCGTCGCAGTCCTGAATGTAGATCGTGACCCTGGAATCGATCACGTCATCATCCTCGGTTTCCTGCCATGCGATGTTCGAAATATCGGTCGGGATACCGGAAAGGGTCAGGGTCAGCGTGTAAGCCTCGGCATTGATTGCCGCCTCGATCTGGTCGATCACGCCATCCGCGAGGATGGTCTGGCGCCAGGTGACGCCATCAGCATCCATGTAGGGACCCGATCCGTCCCAGAACCGCACGGTCTGCGACGGGAAGTCGATCTTGCAGAGGATGCGGAGAGACCCAGCCATCAGACGAGCCCCGCCGCGAGGTTCGACCAGTAGTCCGTCGCTTCCTCAAAGACCACCGATGGCCGGTCATGCCCGAGCGTGTCAAAGCCCCGGCGCAAGCCGCTGTCTTCCTTCAATCGGCACATGACAGTCGGCGTGTCGAAATTGAGCTCTGCACCTGCCGGGATAGGCATCCGGATTGCAGGCGTGACCGGTACGGTCCAGAGGGTGCCGGACTTGGCTATGACGGGCCCGGTTTTGTAAGCGGCGTGCTGATAGGAGAAGCGGACACCGGTCATGTCCTCGGCCGCGTGAATAGCGTTGATCTGCACCGTCGTGGCGCTCAGAGCCGCCGCCGTATTCATCTTGGCGATGATTTGGCGCTGGGAGAAAGACGAGTCATCCGAGAAGGTCGATCCGTCGGAAAACGCCGTGACGATTTCCGTGAACCGGCCATCTCCGCTGACGAACGGATTGACATCGAAGGACCAGACCGGAACGGCGATCAGGCCTGACCTGCCACTGAGATAGGTGGCAATCGCGTCCCACGTCCTGCGGTGATCAGTGCTGCCCAGGAATATGTCGCCAAGCTCGATCATCCACTTGCCGCGATCGGTGCGCACAGCCGGGTTGAGGTTGGTCAATGACGGCCCACCGGATCGCGAGAAGGCGACGACATCGGCAATAGACCGCGCCGGGATCAACTGCAGTCGCGGCCAGACCAGGGCTGTCGTGTGCGGAGCGAATGTCATCATGCTGTCCTGAAGTCGGAGCCGGCGCGGTTGCCCTGGTAGTCGGCCACCGTCGGCAGTATGTGCGAGCGCGAGCGCTCGACGATTGCCGGCGCGGCGCGCTGGACTTGGCCCTGCGATATCCGCTCCACCTTGGCGTCGAAATTGCCGTTGTCATCAACAAAGACACGAACATCGACCGCCGTCCGGCTGGCCTGCGAAAGGGCCGAATTGGGCACCACCGTTCCGCTCGAGCCGGGGACCATCAATTCCGGGCCGCGCTCGCCCACCACATAGGCCCGCCCCGCCGACACCGGCCCGCCATTGGCCCGAAACCCGGAAAAAATGGAGGACAGGAACCCGCCGCCCGTGCCCCCGAATAGGCCGCCCACCAGTGACCGGAACACCGAGTTCATAGCCATGCTGGCGAACTGGCTCACCAGGTCGCGCAGCACATCCTTCACCTTTTTAGACCCGTCGATCAGACCCTGGAACGCGCTGGAGAATGTCGACGCAAGTGTGTTGCCGATGCCCTCCATTACCCCGCCCGACTTCTTGGCCGCCGCCTCGGCCTGGTCGAACGCGTCCTGCGCCTGAAGCACAGCTCGGTTGTAGGTGTCCTGATTGACCTTTCCAGCCGCCAGCAGCTCGTTGAGCCGCGCGATCTGCGCCTGGTACTGCTCCAGCGGCGTCCGCGTTGCCTCGAAGATGCGCGCCGCTTCCTGCGCCAACGGATCGATGGCAGCCTTGATCCGGGCGCCGCCCGACTTGGATGCGTTCTCGAAGTTGACCACGAACTTTTCCGCCGCCGTCTCGCCGGATTTCCCGAACGCCTGGTCGAGCCGCATCTGGATATAGGAATCACTGACACGATCGTTGGAAAACAGCGCGTCGACCTCAGCCTTCATGTCGGCTGCCATCTGCGCCGACTTTTCCTGCCCTTCCTTGAACGCGGCAAGCCCGCCGCTGAAATCCCAGTTGTTGATCCGGCTGAACATTTCGCCCAGCCCGGCGAGTTCGACGCTCAGCCGGGCTGAAAGAATCGAGAGCTGGCCGACTTCATTGGCGATGAAGCCCAGCGCCTTGACCACACCCGACGCCATCGATGTGATGACATCGCCGTTATTGGCAACGCTTAGGAACTTCTCAGACAGCATCTCCAGCGTCGGCAGCAGCTGGGCGGTGATCTTGAGGATCAGCCCGTCCTTGACGCGCCCGAGCCGGGTCAGATTGTCGTTGAACGCCTCGGCTGCGCGGCCGGTGTTCTGGTCGAGCGTGATGCCAAGTGCATCCGCCTCCGCCATCATCGCGGCAAGCCCATCGGCCCCGCCGTTGAACATGGGAATCAGCTCGGCGCCGGCGCGTCCGAACAGCGTCATGGCAAGCGCAGTCTTCTCCACCCCATCCTTCATCACCGCAAAGCGGCTGGCGACTTCCGTCATCACCTGCGACGATGTCTTCATCGTGCCGTCAACGTTGCGCAGTTCGATGCCCAGAGCCTCGAAGGCGCGCTGGGGCGCCTTCAGCCCCATCTCCGCATCGAACATGTTGCGCGACAGCCGCTGCACACCAGTGCCCAGCGTTTCAAGGCTAACGCCGGAGAGATCGGCGGCATGCTTCATTCGCGACAGCTCTTCCACCGGGATGCCGAACTTCTGCGCTGCCTTCGACAAATCGTCGGCCGTGTTGATCGTGTCGCGCATGCCCACGACAAGCGCTGCCGCCATCGCCGCCCCGGCCGCGCCTACGGCCAGGAATCCGGCCTTTGCCACGCTGGCGAACTTGTCGAGGCTGGACTGCCCCTTCTTCAGCCCGCTCGTGAACTGGGCCGAATCCAGCCCAAGGTTCACGCGCAGCGCTCCGATCACAGAGTTGGCCATTTCATTTCCTCATGGATGACAAGGCTTCGGCCATTGAAATGCCGCGCAGACCTTTGACGGAGGCGCGGAGCCGCATCTCCAGGAACGATGCAGGCTCCGCCTTGCGGCCCGCTCCATCGACGAATTCGTCATAGGTCGGCGGCTTTTGCTGCAGTGGCAGGAACGCACCCTGCCACACCAGCGCCCGCTCGCGCCGGACGCGGGCAATGGCGCCATTCAGTTCGATCTGGTAGAGCCGCGGGGTAATCTCCCAGAACCGCTCGGGCGGCAGGCCTGCGGCGACATAGGTCTCGCACAGGCTGGCGATGTCTAGCCCGCCGCCTTCTTCTTTTTTCCCGACTCCCCATCCCCTTTAGCCTCCCCGGCATCAGGGAACGAAGATGTCAGCAGCGTCGCGAACGCATCGGCGTTCTCGGCAATGATGTCATCGACAAGCCACCTGTCCGCCTCGTCGGCGTGGTAGCGCTGCAACGCCGCCATGAACACGTCCTGTATGACGCGCAGTTTCGGCATCTTCCCGCCCTTGGGCGGGGATAGCAGACTTTCAAAGTCGTCGCCGAACTGCTCCTGCAGGTCAGCCAGCACCGACATGCCCAGATGAAGGCGGTACGGTTTCCCGCCCACCTTCATCACCTTTGTGCCTGTTGGGTTGGTCATGCCGCAATCACGTCAGCGGTGGCGGCCGATGTCGCGCTGGCGCTGCCCTCGGTGTTGGTGCCGGTGACCACGACCCTGATCGGATTGCCGACATTCGCGGTGACAACCGTGTAGGTGCCCGACGTGGCGCCGGAGATTGCAGCGTAGCCGGCGCCAGTGTCTTCTTCCCAGGCATAGGTGAAGGTCGGCGCGCCGGTCCAGGAGCCTTCGATTGCGGTCAGCACTTCTGTGTCCTGAGCAATACCGGAGATCGAGGGCAGCAGCGTGTTGGTCGGCGCCGCGGTGGCGATGACCCGCGCCATCACCTTCCATGCTGCCGTCACCATCTGTTTGTCGCCGACGGCCGAGGACGGCACATATTCGTTCAGATAAGCCTGGAACACCCAGGTCGAGCCGCCGTTCGGCGTGATCTCCAGCAGCACGATCTCGCGGGTGCCGGCCGAAGTCAAATCGGCAAGCTCCATCAGCAGCGTGTCGGTGGCCGAGTCCGGCCAGTACTGCAGCTCGAGCGAATAGTCCGCGACCGGCTTCAACCCCGGCTTGGTCTCGCGGGTGCGCCCCGGCGACTGGAAGTGGGTGACATCGATGTCCTCGGGCGGCTGCGACGGCACGCCCGCCGATTCGCCGCCCATGATCTGTGTCCATGTCGGCCCGGCGCCGCGACCCACGCGGATGACGGTTCCATAGCCGATATCGACCTGAGAAATTGCTTCAGGCATGGTCATTCTCCAGTTTCAGTTGATGCGCCTGCCCAAGGCGCGCGATAGGGCTACGCCGGCGTCTCGCGATACCAGACGTTCAAGTCCATCGAGACGCGGAAAAGATGGGTGACTTCGCCGGGATCCGCCGCCGGCAGGTCGCGGACGCCGTCGACGAAGATCCCGCGCATCGCCCCGCTCCGGTATCCGCTCACCAGGTTGACCAGTGCGTCGGAAACATCACGCGCCGCCAGATAGGTGTCGGCATAGATGTCTGCCTGCACCCGCGTCGCCGGCAGCCGGTCATCGCCTCCGAACGTGTAGCCGCGAACCTGGCTGATCCGGGTCAGCACCACATAGGGCCGGGCCGCGTCCTGCGGCGCCCTGCCCCAATACCTCCGCCCGCCCGCAACGCCTGCGAGCAGCGCCGTGATTGCCTCTTCCATGGATCAGCCTCTCGCCGCGAGCCGCGCGGCCTTGCGGGCCAGCCGCTTGGCGGCCTTTTCGATCTCGCCCCACATCTCCGTCTTGATGATCTCGAGCGTCTCGCCCTGCTTCGCGTCCCAGGCAGGCCGCATGAAAGACTGCGGACCATGGTTTACGTTGCCGAATTCCTGGTTGTGCGCCTTCGGCGAAGGCCCGGCGCCCACAAACATTTCCACACTGGCCTTGTCGTCCCGGAACATCTTCTTGTGGATGCCGCGCTGCCGCTTGCTCAGCTTCGTGCTGACGGCAATCGAAGTCTTGAGATCGTCGCCGCCCGTGTCCGGATCGTCCGGAGCAAGAGACCGCGCATGATCCGCAATCGGCTGGCCCGCCTTCTTCAGCGTCCGCCGCATCACAGCCTTGCCAGTTGATTTCGGAAGCTCGGACAGAGCCGCCTCAAGCTCCTTCAGGCCTTCGACCTTCATCGTGGTTTTCACTTCAGCACCCCGAGCCTACGGGCTTCGCGGAGGATTTCCGTGAATTCACCATTCGGAGCGGCCACCAGTTCGCACTTGCCCCCCCGGGATCGAGCAAAGCTGGACGAAATTGGACGGTACGTTTTCAACGAAGTGTTCAATGCGACGATCAAGGCGTCGATAACCATCGCCGTGACACCTCGCCAGCGCACGGTGGATGAAGGCGAGGTCGGAGATCGCTTTGTTGAAGATACTGGTCTCTATGGTAATCGACATTGTGGTGGTAGCCATCAGTCCGCGTCCTTCGCAGCCGTGATTTCCAGAAACCGGTTCCGCCCGTCCGCCGCTTCCTTGATCCCGTGGATGCTCCACAGGCCCTCGTAACTGATCCGGTCGCTGGGCTTGATCGCCCGCGTCCTCGTGGTCGACCGGATCACGAACCGGGTCATCACGAACGCCCCGATCTGACCGGCCGCAATCTTCTCCCCGTCGCTGACATCCGTCCGTTTGGCCCACACCGTCGCATAGGTGGCCCACGACTGAACATCTTCGTTCAGCGCATTTTGGGTCACCGTGGCTCGCTCGATCACGATGCGGCGGTCAAGGTTCTGGGCAACGGTCATCAGATCGAAATCCGCCGATACTTGCTGATAAGGACGTCCTCGACCCGCTCAAGATGTGTCGAGTTGGGCTGTGCAGCCTCATCGATCATGACCTGCACCCGCGACTTGATGGCAGACTTCAGATCCTCGGGAACCTCATCAAACCCGGCTGTGTAGCTGACCGACACTGCCGCGTTCTCATCGAGATTATCCGGAAACGAGAAGTCACGATCGAACTTGACGAATGCCCGCCCGCCGCCATCGATCAGCAGGACGTAGGAGGCCGCGTTGACAGTGCCTTCGACCCCGTCCGCGTCCCGCCAGGTGACCGACATGCCGGTCGCGGCAACAGGCCCGACCGGCAGATACAGGCAGCGCGCGAAAGCGTCGAAGTCCTGGCGCCACTGCTGTGCCATGATCGAGATGCCGAGGATGCCGTTCCAGCCCTGATAGTGCGCCAGCGCAGCCTTGATCTGGCTCTCGATCTCCGCGTCCAGTTCGCCGGCCAGCACTGCGCCATTGCCGTCATACTCGGCAATTCGCAGCGCGACCTTGACATCTTCAACAGACACGGGCAGCTCGGCAGATGCCGTGACGAGAACGGGGCGGTGCATCAGGCGCTCTTGTTCTTCGGCGCGGCGGTCTCGGCCTTGTTGGCCGGCGCCCTCTCAGCCTTGGCTTTCGGCTTCTCTCTCGACAAAACGCCCGCCTTCACGAGATGCTTCACATCGCTTTCGCTGGCTTCCCGGTCGTCGCCTGGCATATACATCTTGTCGCCGAAGTGCTGGCGGATCACATGGAATTTCATGGCTTGCTCTCCCTTTATGCCGCGATAACAGCGGCTGTGGCGGCGCTGGTTTCAGATGCCTCGCCCTTCCAGTTGCGAGCGGTCTCGGTCACGGTGATCACCGCCCCGATGTCGTCCGCCACTGGCGAGTAAGTGGTGCCGGTGGCGCCATCGATCGCCGCGGCGTCTGCCTCCCACTGGTAGGACAGCGAAGGAGCGGATACGCCCGTCCACGTGCCCGGCGTCACCGTCAGCGTCTGGCCCACCTGGGCCGTCCCGGTGATTGCCGGCGCAGCGCTGTTCGCCGGCTCCGCAGGTCGGTCGCCACTGTTCGCGCCGACGAATCCCGCGAAGCTGCGCTTCTGCTGTTTCTTGGTAAGTGCCATGGGAAAATCCTTCCATCAGTTCATAGAGCGGGCGACCGGAGCCGCCCGCCTTGATGAGCCGATCTGGATCAGGCAACGAAGCCGAGATCACCGTAGACGAAGGCCTCGGGACGGTAGACCGCGAGGGCCAGCCTTTCCTCTGCCAGGATCGTGATCAGGTTCTTGATGAAATCGTCATCGACATAGGCCGCCTCGATCCGCGCATCCCAGCGGTCGAAGACCTGGGCTCCGAGGCGGAATGCCCCGGTCAGGAACTTGTCGACGGCGATCGCCTGCGTCTCGACAACCGGCAGGCCCCAAAGGCGCGGGCCGATATTGCCCTGGGGAACGCCGATGATGTAGTCGCCGCCGGCGTTCTTGGTCAGCTCGATCCGCGCCCAGTCCGTCGGGTTCATGACATGACCCGTGGCGGGATATTCGGCCAGGGCCGCCTGAAGCATGGCGAGGCGCAAAATGTCGATCGCCGTACCGTCCGTGGGCGTGAACGCAGCCGAGTAGGCGGTTGCCTGGGGGATGATGCCGTGCAGGTTCTGCCCGGTGCCGTCGCCGTTGAGCAACTGCGTCTCCTCGACATAGGCCAGGCCATAGAGCAGCCGCTGGTCGATCATCGAACGGAGCTGCGAGATGTCGTCCAGGACCTGCTTGGAGGCCTTCATCCAGTGCGCGATAACCTTGGCGGAGGTGTTCACCAGATCGAACTTGATGTCGGACGATGGCTTGGCCGCCCCTTCCGCCACCGGAGCGGCGTTGTTGATGAAGCCGGTTTCCTTCACATACTCCAGCGAGTTGCCGTCCATCTGCCCGGGGGTGATCAGATCGCGGACGGTGAGCCGGCGCTGTGGAAGCGGCAGAACGCCCGGCAGGCGGGTCGGAGCGATCGCATCGCCAACGGAGCCGGCCGCGTCGGTGGTGAGCGAGGTGAGGGTCGCCTTCACCTTCAGGTCGGCGCCGCGGGCACTTTTGGCGAACTTGCTGTCCTGGAAGGACTTGAAGCCTTCGCTCTCGACGAACTGCTCGCCGAGGGTCGTCTGGCCTTCGTCGCCGCCACGTCCGCCGCGAGCCATTTTCTGCTCCATCTCGGCGAACTGTTCGGTCAGACCGTTCATCTTGAGCAGCGCCTCGTCGGCCTTCTCCTTCAGCGCCCCGGTCAGTTCCTCGCCGGCCTTGGCCTTGCCGAGAGCTTCCTCGGCGATCGACTTGACGGTATCCACTGCCTTCTGGTGATCGGCCTTGATCTGGGTCGCGAGTGCGTTGATGTCGGTGCCCTGGTCGTCAGGCTTGTCGAAGACGATCTGGGGTGCGAAGCGGGAATAGCGCATGCCGGCAACGAGCATGGCAATGCCGCCCGCCGCCGCAAAGGTACGATGGATATTCATGGGGTGTTCCTTTTTGGGATGTGAGGGTGTCAGCCGGCCTTCAGCATTTGCAGGAAGCGCACGGCGTCATTCGCCTTCTCGCCCTCGGACTCACTCCGAATGGCCTTGGCATAGCCGACAGAGGCGATCTGTACGGCCATGCTTTTCGGAACCCCTGCCTCGCGCAGGATGTCCTCGAATTCCTTGATCGGCATGGGATCGCCGTCGCGCAGCCGGCGGGCGAACTCGTCCATGCGCTCGGATTTCACCGAGGTCACGTTGGCTTTCTGATTTGCCGGGAACGAAACGACACTGATCTCCATCAGATCCAGTTCCTTGAGAAGCCGATTGTTGCCCTGCGGCTCTGTCTTAATCTCTCGATAACCGATCGACAGGCCACGCAGCGCGCCGGCCTTGATGAGAGCGTAGGCTTCCCGCCCGCGCGTCGTCTCCATCACGAAACGGCCGGTGCCTTTCAGGCCCTTGGCGTCTTCCTCGAGGTTTTCCCAGATGCCGATCGGCTCCTCGGAGTTGTGCTGCCACAAAAGCAGCGGCGCCGATTTTTCTTTTGCGTGCCGGGCGAGGCTCTTGGCAAATGCTCCCGGTGCGACGATCTCGCCATATCTGTCGAGATTGCCGAAGATCGAGCCATAGCCTTCGAATGTGCCTTCCTCCGACACATCTTTGACTTGCAGGGCGAAATCCTTGGTCTTGAACATGTCGCTATTCCTCTTCTTCCGCGATGACCTGGCGGATGGTTTCCCGGTCGCCCTCTGTGATCGGCACATTCTGCATCTGCATTCGCGGCACGTCGCCGCCTTCGACCCGTGGCAGGTTTTCCAGAGCGCGGACCTCGTTGATGGTCATGGCGCCGATGGCAGTCATTTGCTGATAGAAGCTCGCCCGGCCTGCACTGTCGGCCCGCAAGAGCCCTTCCAGCTTGAAATTGATGCGCATACCTTCGGCCCGCTCGCCTGCGGTGAACAGCTGCTTCTCCAGCGCCTGTTCGATCCTCTTGAGGCGGCGACGCAATGTGAACTTCAGGAACCCCAGGGTCTGCTGCTCGAGCCCCGTGCCCCAGCTGGTCGACTTCTCCGAATGTCCGACCATGAACGGCGGCACCCCGAAGAACCGGCAAATATCCTCGACCGAGAACCCGCGGGATTCCAGCATCTGTGCGTCATCGGGTTGGATGGTGAGATTTTCCCATTTGGTCCCGCCTTCAAGGATCAGCGGGCGGCCGGCGTTCATCGCGCCGAGGAACTTCTCTGTCAGCTTCGTCTCTGCAAGCCCACGCTGCTCCGGAGACAGCCACTTTTCGAAGGTCAGGACACCGGAGGGACGCAACCCGTTCTTGAACATGCCGCCGGCAGAGCGATCAATCGCCCGCGCCAGGCTGAAGGTGTTGCGAGCAAAATGCAGGGTGGACATGCCACCCAGCGGGTTACCACCCGGGCCGCGGATATGCAGAACATTGGCGTCGATATCGACATACTGCCGACCCTCTTCGGTCCACCGATATTCGATCGATCCATTCTGGAGCCTGCGCACCACAACAAGCGCCGGATTTATCGGCGTCAGCGCGGAGATCTTGCCTCCCGTGCGCTCGATCCGCGCATAGGCGTTGCCCCAAAGCTCGATGGCCGCACACATGAACTCCCAGAAATCGACCGCGGTCTGATCGAAGTTCGGGCTGTCGTGCAGGAGGCGGTAAAGATAGTGATCACGCGCAATCACCATGGAGCCATCCGGGCCCGGTCGGTAAGGCGCCAGTGGCAAGGTCGCCTGGGTGCCGGCCAAGAGGTTCACGCAGCCCCACACCGGAGACAGGGACATAGCGCTGTTGTCGGTCACCACCTCCCCTGCATCGCCGCGCATGGAGTCGGGATGCCATCCATCGGGCTCGCGCACGGTCAGCTTGCGAACAATCGCGCTCTTGATCTTCGCTACTATGTTCACGCCGCACCTGCCAGGCTGTTGAAGTAGTCATCCATTCCGCCACCCATTGCCTCGGGATTCCAACTCATCAGGATGGCCGCTTCGCCGGTCGCGATCACCGCATCAATCTTGGCCGTGCCAGAAATCTGCTTTGTGATCATGATGGCATTGCCGCGACGCTCGACCTTGGCGTTCCCGGTGCACCATGACATCAGATCGAAGCCGGCATGCAGCACGGTGCCGTCAGAGAGTTTCATCTCTAATCCCCACCAGGCTGGCGCTAGCGCCGGCCCCTGGAGCAATCGGCGCAGCATCTTGTCAGTCATGCCACGCGCGGCGAGTTCTTCAATCAACGCAGCGACATTGTTCGGATCGAGTCCGACGGCATCCTTGTCGGGCAGCTTTCCACTCTCCAGCACGCGCGCGAAAATGTCTCCAAACCCCTTCGTCAGTTCAGATGCTGTTTCGCAGATTGTCAGAGATCCCTCTTCCTGAAATCCGAGGAGCCGCGAAGCGATGTCTTGCCGCCTCTCAAGGACGCCCTTGTGGGCGAGAGCATGATTCCAGATCAGCCAGCGGCGCGTTACCTTCTCTCGCCCTATTACCGCCATTCCGAGTAGATCATCCAGTCCGCCACCATCACCGCCGAACGTGACGACCTCGGACCGCTCAAGTAGGAATTCCAAATCTCGAAGGCTCGGATCAGCCGCAGCATCCCAGTGGTCGGCGCCACGCCAACCGTCATCGCCGAGGCCGACGCCGATCTGGATGTTGAGATGCTGGCTGGCCCATATCTGTTCGGTCTGGGCTGTCGCCCGGCCGTTGTTTTCGTAGTCCTCGACAAGTGCCTGACGATCGATCGACCTATCGAGGTTTGGGAGGATCAGATCCCAATTTTTCTGGTCTCTCCAGAACTCCTGCTGGCGCTGCAGTTCGGCCGGGAATTCGTAAAGCACGGGCAACAGGATCGAGGTGTTGCCTGCCTTCCCATCGCGAATTTTCCGGGCCTTCTCAAGCTCGGTCTTCCAGATACCGGCCGGCTGTTCGTCCGACTGTGTCGTGATCATCAACACCTGGCCACGTTGCTTTGTGATCCCGCCGCCGCGGATTTGCTGCATGACCGCGGCGGCCTTGGCTTTCTTGCCGAGTTCATGAACCTCGTCGATGATGGTGAGGATCGGGATTTCACCGGTGACGATCGACGTGTCGAAGGTTTTGACGTCGAGCATCGTCCCGGTTTTCCGGCGGGTGATACTTTTGAGATGGTCCTGCACTTTGAAAATTGCCTGGAGCCGCTCGTCAAGGCGGATCATGCCCTGGGCCTGGCCGAAACAGCGCTCGGAAATGTTTTGGCTCGGCCCGATCAGCAGCATTTGACGGTTCGGGACCTCGATCATGTAGAGAGCGGTTAGTGCCAGACCGGCCACATACGTGGTCTTCGAGTTCTTTTTAGGCACCATGCAAAGCAACTCCCAGACGAGCTGCAGCCCGGTCTGGGGATCCTCGCTGGCGAGAAACGCACACAGGAGTTCTCGGAACCACTCGCCGCACGCCTCCGACAAGGGCGGATTTCCCGGCACATCCGGGAGGCGGAGCCGGTTGAAGAACGCCCGCGCTTTGGCCGCCTTGACCTCGTTGAGAGGCACGTCCGCCATCGGCATCTGTCCCGCCTGGATCCGGTCCCACCAGTCCGGGCACGCGAAGCGCGGAACGTCAGGAATGGAGGCGAGCATTCTCTGCTTCGTTCTCGAGTTCGGCCATCAGATCGGCGTCTGCCGCCATGGCCCGCTGCTCGTCGATTGCTTTCTTGCCCGGTCGCTCGGAGGAACGGGTATCGCGCGGCTGCTCGCCCATCTCCCGCTCGATCATCATACGATCGTTGCGTTCGATCATGGCGCCGAGTTCCTTGAGTGCCGTGACGTTGCCGGCGTTCGCCTGCTCCATCGCGATCTCAAACCGTCGCGCATCAAGGCGATCGCGCATCGCATCCCGCACCTTCAGCTCGGCTCTAAAATACCGCTTGACTGTAGCGAGTGAGACACCAAGCGCATTGGCGATCCGCACATTGGCCCAGCCGAGCGCCAGCAACAGCTTGACTTTGTTGCGGTCTTTTTCGCTCGGCTCATATGGCGGCCGACCGCGTTGCCCGAACCCTTCCCGCACTGGATGCCCAAAGAGGTCAAAATTCGATTCCAACAGAAAAAAATCCTTGAATGAG